>Ga0160475_100036_pt1 | contig 201550 bp, 181 predicted proteins | sample HID1975M_E11MG_FD_108254 | JGI IMG/M metagenome (GOLD analysis project Ga0160475, IMG submission 108254) | Enriched soil microbial communities from UW Madison campus, WI, USA - HID1975M_E11 MG | ecosystem: Environmental > Terrestrial > Soil > Unclassified | place: USA: Madison, Wisconsin... | reverse complement strand
GAAAACACCACATTTTTTTGCAATACCTTCATCAAAATAAACAGGGATTTTAGCATCAAACTTTTCCTGAATTTCAGCTATAGTAAAATTCTTTTGTTTATTTAAAACCACAATTTTAAAATTGATCTGATCTCCATATTTTTTTATCAAATCACTAACATGAGGAACATTAAAACGTGAACAAGGACAATCTGGATTGAAGAAATGTATAAAAACAGGTTTGCTATCAAATGCACAGCATGCACCTAATTCTACTTTAGAACCCATTGCTATTGCGTGATAATTTTTCGGAATTGGCGTTGGAAGACTATATTTGAATTCATTCTGCCAAAACAAATATCCAATTGCAAGAACTAATAATGTAAACCATAAACTTAATAGTAATGTTTTCTTCATAAATTATTTTTAATTATTAAAACACCAAAAAAGTAAACACTTGTTAACAATAGAAACTTAAAAATTCATTAAAAAATCTAAAAAACAATTTCCATTCTTACATTTTAACATAAATATGATCATTAAACATCAGTATTTCTGCTTAAATGGATTATTTTGTTTAACATATCAATGTTACAAATAAAATCGATAAAGTGCAAAAAAAATCAGATAAAATACATTAAAATTATTTTTAGATAGAAAATCTCTGACTTAATCGAGTTATATAAAGCCAGATTCAAAGCTGAATAAATTATCTTACAAACTTCAATTCAAATAAAAAAATAACCATTAATTAAACCTTTTACTTTATTTATAGTCTAAATACAAACCTTTGTACATACAAATGTTAAATAAAAGCCAAGAGCCTTTGATTTCACAACAAAAAGTTAAATTTGTAAGCTTACTAAAAACACAAACCTAAAATCTATATTCACCTCAATTTTATGAAGCTAAAACACCTCATTTACACCCTTTTAATTATTGCAATTGGTGGTTTTATCAGTTACAGAATTATATCAAACAAGAGTAAAAACGACGACTCTAAAAAATTTAATGATAAAGATTCTCCAACAACTGTTAACGGAATCGTAATAAAAACGGCCACTTTTGACAATAATTTATCACTTACGGGATCTATTGAAGCCAACGAACAAATAGAAATTCATAGTGAGGTTTCTGGAATTGTTGAAGGAATATTTTTTAATGAAGGTACTTTTGTAAACAAAGGGCAAGTACTTTTTAAAGTAAATGATATTGAACTAAAAGCGCAATTGCGACAAGCAGTAACTAAAGAAGGTTTAGCAGCAGAAAACGAAAGAAGAGCAAAATTACTTTTACAAAAAGAAGCAATTAGTCAAGAAGAAGCTGATATTGCGAGAGCAGATCATGCTTCGGCACAAGCTCAAAGTCAATTAATTAGAGCACAAATTTCTAAAACATCTGTTAGAGCTCCTTTTTCAGGAAAAATTGGTTTACGCTCTATTTCGCCTGGAACTTATATTACACCAACTGTTTTAGTAGCAAAATTGGTAAATACGGGCAAACTAAAAATCACATTTTCTATTCCAGAAAAATATGCATCACAAGTTAAATCAGGTTCTACAATAGATTTTACCGTTTCTGGATCTGATAAAACTTATACAGCAAAAATTTATGCAATAGAACCAGAAGTTGCTGTAGCTACACGTACGCTTCAAATTCGTGCTATTGCTGATAACACAGACGGAAAACTTTTCCCTGGAACTTTCGCAGACATTAAATTACCTTTAAATATTATTAAAGATGCTATCGTTGTACCTTCTCAGGCTATCATTCCTATTCAAGACGGTAAAAAAGTTTTTGTGGCAGATCATGGAAAAGCAAAAGAAGTAATGGTCGACGCTACAACGAGAACCGATTCTTCTATTTTGATTTTATCAGGATTAAAAGCTGGAGACACTTTAATTACAAGTGGTGTTATGTCTTTAAAAAACGAAGCGCCAATTAAAGTAAAAGTAAAATAGTCTAGAAAGTCGAAAGTCACAAGACTTAAATAATAGATTTAAAGATATTAGTTAAGATTTAGCAATAAATCTTATCCCGAGACTTCGGGACTAAAATCAACAATCTAAAATCTAAAATTACAAATGAGTTTATCAACTACAAGTATAAAAAGACCTGTTTTAACCATTGTACTGAATTTATTAATTATACTTTTCGGTTTTATTGGTTATACATTTTTAGGTGTTCGAGAATTTCCTTCGATTGATCCTGCACAGGTTTCTATCCGTACCAATTATACTGGTGCGAATTCTGATATTATTGAATCGCAAATTACAGAACCCCTTGAAAAAGCAGTAAATGCAATTGATGGAATCCGAAATATTACTTCTTCAAGTAATCAAGGAAGCAGCAATATTACAATCGAATTTAATCTTGATAAAGATTTAGAAGAAGCTGCAAATGATGTTCGAGACAAAGTTTCTCAAGCTGTTAGAAGTTTACCGCAAGATATTGATGCGCCACCTGTAGTCTCTAAAGCAGATGCAGATAGCGAATCTATTATTTCTATGACTGTACAAAGTGACACACGAAGTTCTTTAGAATTGAGTGACTATGCTGAAAATGTCATTTCACAACGATTAGAGACCATTCCGGGCGTAAGTGCTGTACAAATTTGGGGACAAAAACGTTACGCTATGCGCTTATGGATCGATCCTGCAAAATTAGCAGCTTACGGCTGTACAGTTGCAGAAGTTCGTACGGCATTAAATGCTCAAAACGTTGAATTACCTTCAGGAAAATTAACGGGAAACAATACCGAATTAACGGTAAAAACAGTTGGAAATCTCTCTAAACCGGAAGAATTCAACAATATTATCATTCGTACAGATGGTGATAAAATTGTTCGCTTAAGTGATATTGGAGGTGCCGAATTAGGGCCAGAAAACATAGAGACTTCTTTAATGTCTTCTGGACTTCCAATGATTGGTATGGCAATTGTGCCAATGCCCGGAGCTAATTATTTAGATATTTCAACAGAATTTTACAAAAAATTCGAAGCTTTAAAAAAAGATTTACCAAAAGATATCAAACTTAACATTGCCCTTGATAATACACGATTTGTTAAAAAATCTGTTTTAGAAGTTGCCGAAACTTTAGGAATTTCAATCATATTGGTTATTATTATTATTTATTTGTTTTTTAGAGACTGGGCAATTGCTTTCAGACCTTTAATTGATATTCCAGTATCATTAATTGCAACATTTTTTATTATGTGGCTTTTCGGTTTTTCAATTAATGTATTGACACTTTTAGCTATTGTTCTCGCAACAGGTCTTGTGGTAGATGACGGAATCGTGGTGACTGAAAATATTTTCAAAAAAGTAGAAGAAGGAATGTCGCCTATTGAAGCAGCTATTAAAGGTTCTAACGAAATTTTTTATGCCGTAATTTCAATTTCAGTTACTCTTGCAGCGGTATTTTTGCCTGTGATTTTCTTAGAAGGATTTGTCGGAAGGTTATTTAGGGAATTTGGAGTCGTCATTGGAGCTGCGGTATTAATTTCTGCCTTTGTTTCATTGACATTAACACCTATGCTGAATGCCTATTTGATGAAAGGCGGAGAACAAAAAAAATCGAAATTCTACATTAAAACTGAACCTTTCTTTGAAAAAATGAATAGCAGTTATGCTGAAGCTTTGTCAAAATTTATGGCAAAAAAATGGATAAGCTTCCCTATTCTAATTGCTTGTTTTGGAATCATTTATTTATTTTTTACGATCCTTCCGAAAGAAACTGCTCCTTATGACGACAGAAGCTCTGTAACAATGCGTATGACTACCCCAGAAGGTTCTTCTTATGATTATACGTACCGCTTTATGCAGGAAATATCACAATTGGTTGATGATTCTATTCCAGAAAAAAAAGTAAGCTTAGTTATTACCGCTGGAGGTTCCGGAGGTTCTGCAACTAACTCAGGTTTCGTAAGGCTTTCACTCACAGAACCTGAAGAAAGAGACAGATCTCAAAAAGATATTGCCGATAAATTAAACAAATGGACAAAAAAATATCCTGATGCTAAAATTTCTGTAATTCAGCAGCCTACAATTGCAGTAAACAGACGTGGAGGTTTGCCAATTCAGTACATTATTCAGGCTCCAAATTTTGATAAATTAAGAGAAAAGATTCCGTTGTTTATGGCAGAAGTTGGAAAGAGCGATGTTTTTTCTACTACCGATGTCAATTTAAAATTCAATAAACCAGAGGTCAACGTAACAATTGACCGTGCAAAAGCAGAAAGTTTAGGGATTTCGATTTTAGATATTGCACAAACTTTACAGCTTTCTTTAAGCGGACAACGTTTCGGATATTTCATCAAAAATGGAAAACAATATCAGGTAATTGGCCAATTCGATCAAAAAGACAGATCAAAACCGTTGGATTTAACATCGATGTTCGTTAAAAACAAAAATGGCGAATTGATTCAAATGGATAACGTTGTAAAAGTTTACGAGCAAAGTAATCCGCCACAATTATACCACAACAATCGTTATATGTCAGCGACAGTTGCCGCTGGTTTAGCGCCAGGAAAAAGTATGGGCGACGGAATTCAAGAAATGGACAGAATTAAAGCGAAGGTTTTAGATGAAACTTTTACAACCGATTTAGCTGGAGAATCTCGAGATTTCGTAGAAAGTAGTTCTAATACTTCTTTCGCTTTCGGGTTAGCTTTATTATTGATTTTCTTAATCTTAGCAGCACAATTCGAAAGTTTCATTGATCCATTTATTATCATTTTAACGGTTCCAATGGCAGTTGCAGGTGCGCTATTTTCATTGTGGCTATTCAATCAAACTTGGAATATCTTTAGTCAGATTGGTACAGTAATGTTAATTGGTCTGGTAACCAAAAATGGTATTTTGATTGTAGAATTTGCTAATCAGTTAAGAGAACAAGGAAAACCGAAATTAGAAGCTATTTTAGAAGCTTCAGAAGCACGTTTACGTCCAATTTTAATGACGAGTTTAGCCATTGCATTAGGAGCACTTCCAATTGCGATGTCATTAGGAGCTGCGTCAACTAGTAGAATTGGTATGGGAGTTGTAATTGTGGGAGGAACAATCTTTTCGTTAGCATTGACGCTTTTCGTAATTCCTGCAATCTATTTAATGTGGTCTAAAGCCAGAAAGCATTATCCAGAATTTGACCATATTGACGAATACGAAAGAGAAAGTATAAAATAGAAACCTAAAAATCACGATTTTTACAAAATAAAACTCGTGATTCTCTGGTAAAAGAAAATAAACATGAATATCAAAAATATATACTTCACTTTACTGATTCTGTTCGCTTGTATTATTCAGGCGAATGCGCAGGAAGTTCTAACTATTGAACAAGCTATGACTATAGCTTTGGAAAATAATTTTGAGATTAAAATCGCTAAAAATAATTCCAAAATAAACGAAACTAACGTAACTATCGGAAATGCTGGAATGCTGCCAACAGCAACTGCTTCTATTGTTGACAATAATAATCTTACGAACTCAACTCAGGTTCGTCAAGATGGTACTTCAACAACATTAAATAACGCTAAAAACAATAGCTTAAATTATGGTGTAAGTTTAGGATGGACCGTTTTTGATGGAATGAAAATGTTCGCCAAATATGATCAATTACAGGAACTTCAAAAATTAGGCGATGCAGAACTTAAAAGAACTATTTTAGTTAAAATCGGACAAGTAAACTCCGCTTATTATGATTTGGTTCAGCAACAATATCAATTAGCGGCTTTAGACACTACAATAGTAATTTCTAAACAAAGATTAACTTTGGCTCAGAATAGATTTAGCATTGGTAAAGCTTCTAAATTAGAAGTTTTAAACGCGCAAGTTGACTTAAATACGGATCAAGTAGCAATGCTAAGACAAAAAGAATCTTACGCAAATGCTAAAATTTTATTGAATCAATATTTAGCTCGAGATCCAAAAATTGATTTCAAAGTAACAAACGAAGTTACTGTTGATGATAAATTAGTTTTAGCTGATTTGATGGATCTGGCGCAAAAACAAAATCCTGCTTTAGAATCGCAAATTATAAACAAACGCATTGCTGAATTACAATTGAAACAAGTAAAAGCAGATCGTTATCCTACTCTAAGATTAACAACAGGTTATAATTTTGCCGAAAGCCAGTCAAGTTTAGGTTTTACAAGTGAAAATTCATCACGAGGTTTAAATTATGGATTTAATGCTTCTATGAATATTTTTGATGGTTTCAATCAGCATCGAAATGAAAAAGTGGCTAAAATGCAGATTGAGAATACGCAAATTGCCATAGAACAGCAAAATATGATTTTAAACACGCAATTGAGTACGGCTTTTCAAACGTATTTAACCAATTTAGAATTAATTGATTTAGAAGAAGATAACGAAGCTATAGCCAAACAAAATTTAGATATTACGCTTGATAAATTCAAAATCGGAACCATTACAACTTTAGATTTTAGAACGGCTCAGTTGAATTATGTCAATGCAAAAGTACGTTACAGCAATGCGCAATATGAGGCTAAATTATCTGAAATTGCCTTAAAAGAATTAGCTGGAAATATTACTTTTTGATTTCTCTTAGTTTTAAATTATCATATTATCTGCTAAATCTGCGAGCTAAATTTACTCTCGCAGATTTAGCAGATTTTTTTTTACTCTAAGCTAAATTAGGTCGATTTTTAATTTAAATTTGTTTCAAAACAAACTTAAATGATTTCGTACAACACCAAAGATTGGTTTACTTTTATTTTTCATTTTCATAAATCAGATACCGTTCGCAAACTGTTTCCGATTATGATTGCCATCGGAATTTATTCTGCTGTTGTCGGTTATCTTGAAGTTGAATATTTTAAAGTCACAAAAAACGATTATATACACAACATTCCAATCATGCACGGAATGCTTGGTTTTGTTATCTCTCTTTTACTTGTTTTTAGAACTAACACGGCTTACGATCGCTGGTGGGAAGGAAGAAAACTTTGGGGCGGACTTGTAAATAACAGCCGTAATTTTGCCATTAAGCTTTCGGCAATTTTAAAAGATGAAAATGACAGAAAGTTTTTTAGAAAATACATTCCAATGTATGCTGACATTTTGCACAAACATTTAAAAGATGAAGAAACCAGCAAAATGTTGTTTGAAGATGTTGATTTAGAATTGGACAATCACAAACACAAACCAAATCAGTTGAAAAGAATCATGTATCATAAGATTAATGATTTGTATGATGCTCAAAAAATTTCTGGAGATCAATTGATTACTTTAAATGATGAATTAGTTGCTTTTACAGATATTTGCGGGGCATGCGAAAGAATCAAAAATACACCTATTCCCTACTCTTACAGCGCTTTTATCAAAAAGTTCATCTTTTTTTATACCATGACACTTCCTTTTGGTTATTCTGTAAGTTTAGGTTATTTTGTTGCTCCTGTAGTTGTTTTTATATTTTACGTTTTGGCAAGTTTGGAGTTAATTGCCGAAGAAATTGAAGACCCGTTTGGTGATGATGAAAATGATCTTCCAACGAAAAAGATTTCGGAAAATATCAAAAAACACGTAGAAGAACTGATTTAATAAAACGTTAAATCTGCCTTTTATATTCTTATTTTCATTAAATTTAAAGTCTTCACCAAAAACTTAAATTTCAATGAATAACCAGCGATTTTTAGTCAATCCCCTTCAATTATCACAAGAAAAATCGTTAAAGACTCTTGTTGAAAATAGAACTATTTACAATCTTAGTCATTGTGAATTGAATTTATTTGAAACCTACGAATCGACTAAAATGGTTCCGTTAAAATTTAATGATTTGGTGGTTACCAGTATGCTTCGCGGCAAAAAAATCATGCATCTTTTTGATGATCCTGAATTTGAATATCTTCCAGGTGAAACTGTGATTGTTCCATCTAACGTAGAAATGAAAATTGATTTTCCTGAAGCTTCTAAAAATAACCCGACACAATGCCTCGCTTTAGCCATTGATCATGCAAAAATTACTGAAATTTTAAACTTCCTAAACGAACAATATCCTAAAGAAGGAAATAATATGTTTTGGCAGTTAAACTATCAGAATTATTTCTTTTATAATAATGTTGAAATGGCGACAACCATCAATAAACTTATTAAAGAATGCATGAGTACGTCGATTACCAAAGATATTTTAGCAGATTTGACTTTAAAAGAATTATTGATTAGAATTATTCAGACACAAACAGTAAAATCTTTAGACGAAGGAAAATTTATTGAAAGTAATAATCCAATCAAAGAAGTTACAGAATATATTAAACAGAATTTAAAAGAAAATATGAGCTTGAAATCGTTGAGCGAAAAAGCTTGTATGAGCACTACTTCTTTCTATCGTTTCTTTAAACGCGAACTTGGTATGAGTCCGATTGAATATATTTTGAATGAAAAAATAAAATGTGCTAAAAATCTATTGAAAAATCCAACTCTACAAATTAACGAAGTTTGTTATTTAGCTGGTTTTGAAGATGCCAATTACTTCATCAGATTATTCAAAAAATACGAAGGAATTACACCGAAACAATATCAGTTACTTTATATAAATTAAAGATTCTAAGGTTCTGAGATACTGAGATTCTAAGTTTTTTTAACTGAAAACTGTGACTGAGACTGAAAACTTTTTATTCAATCCTAAAAACAGGTTCTAAATCCTTCTCTTCTTCTGGAGTAAAAATTCTATATTCTATTTGAAATGTTTTTTTTAATGGTGTTTCTAAGGAAAAACCTCCAACTCCAAAGGCATCAATTACAGTTAAAGTAAAATGCGCGTGTTTCCAATATTCGAATAAATCTTTGTCTACCCAAAATTCGGTATCTTCTACAGTTCCGATACAAACATCTCCGGTTCTTTGATAATAACCTCCCTTTTCAAAACATTGTGGCTGTGTACCTTCGCAACAACCTCCAGCTTGATAAAACATTAAATCTCCATGTTTTTCTTTTAGAACTTTTATTAGTTCTACTGCTTTTTCTGTGGCATCTATACGTTTAATCATTGTTTTTTAATTTAAATTTAAAAAGCAGTAAACCCTGTAAAGAAATTTACTGCTTTGACATAACCAACTATTTATGTTTTATTTTTAATCAAAATTGCCTGGAGTTAGTTTACTTAATGCCATTAAATTTCCATTTAACGCCCCATGCATTTCGCCAACTTTTTCCGAAGAAATCTCCAGGATTTTGATAGTTAGTCTTTAGAAAAATCCTAATTTCTTTTTGTCGTAAGAAATCAGCATGTTTTTAGTTTGACGGTATTGACTCAACATCATTTTATGATTTTCACGACCAATTCCAGATTGTTTATAACCTCCAAACGGCGCGCCAGCTGGATAAGAATGGTATTGATTAATCCAAACACGACCTGACTGAATCGCTCTTGGAACCTGATAAATTTCATGTGCATCTCTAGTCCAAACTCCTGCTCCTAAACCGTACATCGTATCATTTGCAATTTCTATTGCTTCTTCTGTCGTTTTAAAAGTGGTAACTGCTAAAACAGGTCCGAAAATCTCCTCTTGAAAAATTCTCATTTTGTTATGACCTTTAAATAAAGTCGGTTTAATGTAATAACCACCTTCTAATTCTCCGCCCAGTTTATTTTCGTCACCTCCAGTTAAAACCTCTGCTCCTTCTTCTTTTCCTAATTTGATGTAAGACAAGATTTTTTCTTTCTGAACAATCGAAGTCTGTGCACCAATCATAGTGGTTTTGTCCAACGGATTTCCCGCTACAATCGCTTCAGTTCTTTCGATTACTTTTTTAATGAACTTATCGTAAATATCTTCGTGAATTAATAATCTTGAAGGACACGTGCAAATTTCTCCTTGATTTAAAGCAAATAAAACTGCTCCTTCAACCGCTTTATCAAAGAAATCGTCATCGTGATCTGCTACAGACGGGAAGAAAATATTTGGAGATTTCCCTCCTAATTCTAAAGTAACAGGAATAATATTTTCAGTCGCATATTGCATTACCAAACGTCCAGTTGTTGTAGAACCCGTAAATGCTGCTTTAGCAACTTTTTTATTGGTTACTAACGGACGACCTAATTCAGCCCCAAAACCATTTACAATATTCAAAACTCCTGGAGGCAAAATATCCCCAATTAGTTCCATTAAAACCATAATCGAAATTGGTGTGCTCTCGGCTGGTTTTAAAACGATTGTATTTCCTGCTGCAAGTGCTGGAGCGATTTTCCAAACTGCCATTAAAATTGGAAAATTCCATGGAATAATCTGAGCCACAACTCCAAGAGGTTCGCTCAAAGCAATAGAAACAGTTTGAGAATCTAATTCTGCAATCGAACTTTCTTCAGCACGAATTACGCCTGCAAAATATCTAAAGTGATCAATTGCCAGCGGAATATCAGCGGCAAGTGTTTCGCGGATCGGTTTTCCATTATCTATTGTTTCAACCGTTGCGATATATTCTAAATTATCTTCAATTTTTTGTGCAATCTTATTTAATAAAATACTTCTTTCTGTTACAGAAGTTTTTCCCCATGTTTTAAATGCTTCATAAGCCGCGTCTACAGCTAATTCTAAATCTGCTTTTCCAGAATGTGCTGCTTTTGTAAACACTTTTCCGTCAATTGGAGAAACTACATCAAAGTATTCTCCTGTAATTGGTGCAGTAAATTTTCCACCAATATAATTATCATATTGTGCCTTAAATTCAGGTCTTTTTGCTGTAGTACTCATAATATTCCTTTTTTGATTTAAACCAAATTTAGGTTCATAAAAAGAAACAGAATAGCACTTTTCATTCATCTTGTAGCACAAAAATTACACATTCGATTTTTTTAGTTAATTATAATATTTAATTAATAAAATTTTAATAGATAAATTATCAAATACTTAGTATGAAGGATTTTTTCATCAATAAAAATAAGTCAGAAAAAAGCACTTAATTTTTTCTTACTCCAACGCGCAATCCTTATATTTGTAACCTTATTCAAGAATTAAATCGTTACAATGAAAATATCTTACAATTGGTTAAAACAATTTATTAAAACAGATTGGACATCTGAACAAACTTCAGAATTACTTACAGATTTAGGTTTGGAAGTTGAAGTTGTTGAAAAATACCAATCAGTAAAAGGTGGTTTAGAAGGAGTTGTTGTTGGACACGTTCTTACTTGCGAAAAACATCCTGACGCTGATAGATTGAAAGTTACTACAGTTAATATTGGTTTAGAAGCTCCTATACAAATTGTGTGTGGCGCTGCAAACGTGGCTGCGGGACAAAAAGTACCAGTTGCTACAATCGGAACAATTTTATATGATAATGATGGTGCAGAATTCACCATTAAAAAAGGAAAAATCCGCGGACAAGAAAGTCACGGAATGATCTGCGCTGAAGATGAATTAGGTTTAGGAACAAGCCACGACGGAATTATGGTTTTGGCTGAAGATTTAGTTCCTGGAACTCCTGCTTCTGAAGTTTTTCAAATTGCAAATGATGAAGTTTTCGAAATAGGATTAACGCCAAACCGTGCCGATGCGATGAGTCATTACGGAACTGCGCGTGATTTAAGAGCTGGAATGTTACAGCGTGGTGTAAACGTAGAATTGATTACGCCTTCTGTAAGCAATTTTAGAGTTGACATGCGTACGTTAAAAATTGACGTAAATGTTGAAGATTCTCATTTAGCGCCAAGATATTGCGGTGTAACGATTTCTGGAATTTCTGTTCACGAATCTCCAAACTGGTTAAAAGACCGTTTAAAAGCAATTGGATTAACTCCGAAAAATAATATTGTTGACGTTACTAATTATGTTTTACACGAATTAGGACAGCCTTTACACGCTTTCGACGCAGCAAAAATCAACGGAAAAATTATCGTTAAAACAGCTGAAGAAGGAACGAAATTCATTACTCTTGATGATGTTGAAAGAACGCTTCACAAAGAAGATTTAATGATTTGCGACGAAAAAGGTCCGCTTTGTATTGCGGGTGTTTTTGGAGGAAAAAAATCTGGAGTTTCTGAAGGAACTACAACTATTTTCTTAGAAAGTGCTTATTTTGATCCAGTTAGCATTCGTAAAACGGCAAAAAGACATCAATTAAGTACAGATGCTTCTTTTAGATTTGAAAGAGGAATTGACCCAACGATTACAGAATATGCTTTAAAACGTGCGGCACTTTTAATTCAGGAAGTTGCTGGCGGAAAAATTACTTCTGATGTTGTAGAGGTTTATCCTAAAAAAGTGGAAGATTTTTCTGTTTTATTGAATTTTAGCCATGTATCTAAAATTATTGGACAAGAAATTTCAAAAGATACCATCAAAAAGATTTTGGTTTCTTTAGATATTAAAGTAAACAGCGTTTCTGATTCTGGTTTAGGTTTAACTATTCCTGCTTATCGAGTTGACGTTCAGCGTGAAATTGACGTAATCGAAGAAATTCTAAGAGTTTACGGTTACAATAACATTAATTTCTCTAAAAAATTCAATGCCACTGTAGCAAATTCGCCAAGAACTGAAGACTATAAAGTGCAAAATACAATTGCTTCTCAATTGAATTCTCAAGGTTTCCACGAAATGATGGCGAATTCATTGACAACGGCTGCTTATGCAAAATTATCGACTTCATTAAAAGAAGAACATAATGTTTCTATGCTGAATCCGTTGAGTAGTGATTTAGCTACGCTTCGTCAGTCTTTATTATTCTCTGGATTAGAAGCTGTTTCTTATAATATTAATAGAAGAAATTCGGATTTAAAATTATTTGAATTCGGAAAAACATATCATAAATACTTAAACGGATTTGAAGAGCACAAACATCTTTCATTATTGATTTCTGGAAATAGAAACAAAGAAAGCTGGACAAGCGCTCAAAAAACGACAGATTTCTTCTTATTGAAAGGATATGTAAAAGCGATTTTATCTCGTTTGGGAATTGAAAAAATTTCGAATGCGCCAGTTCAATCTGATATTTTTTCTGAAGGAACTGCGATTACGTATAACAATGATGTTTTGGTTGAAATGGGTGTTGTTAAAAAGCCTATTTTAAAGCATTTCGGTATTAAACAAGATGTTTATTACGCTGATTTTAATTGGGATTTGGTTTTAAAAATCATTACAGGAAAAATTAAATATACTGAGATTCCAAAATACCCTGAAGTTCGCAGAGATTTAGCTTTATTAATTGATGAAAAAACAACGTACGAAAGTATTTTCAACTTGGCTAAACAAACGGAAAAATCACTTTTAAAAGACATTAATTTATTTGATGTTTATCAAGGTGATAAATTACCAGAAGGAAAAAAATCATATGCATTAAGTTTTACTATTCAAGACAATAGCAAAACTTTAACCGATACTCAAATTGACAAAATCATGTCTAAATTGCAACAAACTTTCGAAACAGAACTTGGTGCAACATTAAGATAGTAAGTTTTTTTTAACCGCAAAGAACGCAAAGGTTTACGCAAAGTTCGCAAAGTTTTTTTTACAAAGCTTTGCGGACTTTGCGTTTGTATGCTGTTCCAACTTAAAAAACTTGCGCTCTTTGCGGTTAAAATTTATGTTCAAAGTTTAGCAACTTGAACAAAAATTCTAACTAATCAAATATCGATTCCATATTTGGTCGCCTAGTTTTTGAATTCCGGTTCCTAAATTTTCTGTTTCTAATTTAGCTCTAGAATTATCGTCAAAGATCATTTCTAGAAATAACTTTCCGTTTTCTTCGCAAATATTCCATTTTCCATATTCTTTTTGTGAGGATTGATTGGGCAAATAAAGTCCGCCGCCAGAAACACTTCTGAAGGATTCTTTAATATAAACAGCACTAAAATCTGGGTATAAATAAATTTGATATTTTTCTTCTTCATACCAGCCTCCACCAGAATAATCTCGGTCGCTTTTGGCTTTTTCTAATTTCAAAACTTTATTTGATAAAGAATTGATCATTTGATTTACTAAATAACTCATTTTTTTAATTGTTAATGGTTAATTGTTAATTATCTCGAGTATTTCTGATACGCTCGCATTAGCTTTTCATCATACTTATTGGTTTTATAAGCTGGTCCGTTGTATTTTAAGGCGAAAGATGCCCAGTTTTTATTTCTTAAAATTCCGATCAAGTTGTTTTTTTCAAGGAATAATCCAAAAGCTTTGAGATGTTCGCCTTCGTTTTTATTCATTTTTTCTACAAATTCATCTACACTTTTATAGCCGATTGAAGTGGCATTAAAACCCATAATTTGAAAAAGTCCCCAAGAAGCTGAACTATTTGCGGCATCAATAAATCTTTTATCTTGAGCTAAATTTCTAGCTTTTTCTAAACGAATGTATTCTGCTGTTCCGCCGACGTAATATTTCTTAGTATATTTTTTGAACAAAATATCTTGTGTATTCGAATTGATGTATGAATTCGGATTGATATTTCGCTTTTCAAGTTCTCGCCAGAAAATATGTCCTTCAAACAAAATCTTTGGACGACCGTCTATTAAGAATCCTTTTCCGTTGCTTTCTATTTCATTAACCGCTTTTACAACAGCTAATTCTAGATTAAACTGCTTTGAAAAATCCATTAAATCTTGTTCAGAAAGCAATTTATTATTGGACGAAAAACCATTTTTGCTTTTCTCTAAAAGTAAAGACCAAGTTTTTAATCCGACAACACCATCGACAACAAGATTATTTTTTACCTGAAAATCTCTAATCGATCTATCTGTTTCCGATCCGAAATAATCTGAAACGATAACATTGTATTTTAATTTGGCTAGAAGTTCATTTAAGTAATAAACTTCAGGAGACTTTGCGCCCGCTTTTATTGTTTTCATGACTTTTTATTTATAATTATTTTGGAGGATTTTGAGAAGTCAAAAACTTCATTGGTAGAACCAGTCAGATTATCATTTTTATCAAAATAATTGACTTTATAAGAAATTAAAGTGTTGTTGACAGAAGTATTTTTTACAATAAAATTGAATAAAATTGGCGTTGAAAATTCCGATTTTAAACGCTCAATCGTAAATTTACTTCCCGTTTCCTGAACCGTTAATTCTATTGTAATTTTACTTGTTGCGACATTTTGGGTTTTAATCTGAACTTGAATATATCGATTGTAAGCCGTTGATTGTGAAACAATCTGACTAAATTCAGAACTTATGTTTTCTATATTTTCAAAATCAAAAAACACATTTTTCAATTCACCAGAAACAGTCGGATTTAAAGCTAAAAACTCTAAAGACTTAGTGGCATTACTAATCAATTCTGGATACGTTTTAAAAAAACTGCTATTTAAATAAGTAGCATTTTGATTGTAAACCAATAAAACCGAATTGAGTTTACAATTTGAAATAGATTGATTGCTGATTTCAATTTTCTTTGCCGAATTATCGATTAAAGCTTCGAGAATTTCGCCAATCGTTTGTTCGATATTCAGCTCAATTACGCTGCTGTCTTTGATTTCTTTATGCTTAAAATTAATGTTGGCATATTGTGTAATTGTATTATTCAAAGCATTAATCATAATACTGGCTTCGGATAAATTTTCGGTAGAAAGATTAAAAAGAAAATGTTTTCCGTCTGTAGAAATATCCGATTGCTGCAAGAAATAATTTCCGCTAACTTCATATTCTGCCGAAATATCATTGGGAAACAAAAACTGAATTTTATCAAAATAATCTGTGGTATCGCCGTCTAAAAAGTTATTTTGAAACAAAGCGATTTTCAATTTAGCCAAATCAAAATCAGAAAGATTGGGACCAATGGCAAACTGAAAACTGATTTTTGAAATCTCTTCTTCTGTTCCCGCGCCTTCTTCATACGCATGAAAAATGGTCGAAATACAAGGTTTCATCGTGTTTAAATCTTTAGACAAACTATACACTTTAGCAATCAGCAGAAAAGTATTGGGCTGAACCATAGATTTATAAATCGAAAGTTTACTGAAATTGAATCCGGTTACGAATATTTGTTTGAACTGCGAAAAATCTTCATTTAGATTAAACGGAATATTTACAAATCCGCCGCCAATGGTTTTGTACAAACTTATTGTAGGATCTGCGCCAATCGGATAACTCAACGTTTTATTGATTTTGAGCAGAAACGTACTTTTTACATATTCTTCCTGCACATTGCTTTTGATGCTATTGTCCAACTGAATTCCCGATATAATCGTCTTTGGAGCAACTTTGGTTTGCAAATCAGCTCTCACCATCAGCGGACTGCTAATAATCGTTGCTTTGGGCATTAATGTCGCTCTAGGCGAACTCAAATCAGATTTTGTAAAGATTTGACTTTTTAAAACCGAAATATCTCTCGCAAACAGAAAGTTTCTTTTTATTTTAGAATACCCTTTAAAATCGAAGAAAAGATCAAGATTACACTTCAAGTCATTTAGGTTCGAAACTAAGTTTAAAAACGCAATTTTAACCGCTTCATCAATCAAATCAAATTGAATTTCTTGAGTTGCCGTATTGACAATTCCATTTATTTTGATGAAATCTAGATTTACTTTTAGGTTTAAAATTGCTTCTTTGAGATTGAGCACAATACTTTTCTGATTGGGTTGCAAAGGCTTTTCTTTAATCGTATATTTTAAAGTTACTTTTCCGCGAAGCCCACCTTTGTTTCCTGATTTATCTGGTACGTTTTCATAATAAAAAACGGTTCCATTATTGGGAATAATCTCAATTTGAGGAAAAAATAAAGTTATTTCGTTTTTAAAATAATCCTTAAAGGAATCATTCTCTGTAACTGACTTATCACCTTCAATAAGAGGGAAATAATTTTCTGCAATTGGAAAAATTAGAATGGGTTTAATATCAATAGAATGAATTATTGGATGTTCAATAACCTTAAAATCATTTGCTTTATTTATGGCAATTGTCGAAAATGCTGTACTTGGTTTTGCAGGTTCAAGATTAAACCTGTTTATGGGAACTAATTTGGTTCCTTCTAGCTTAAATGTATTTAAATCTGGCATAACGTTCTGGTTTAATAATTAGGATTTGAAGAAACAAAAGGGACATGAAGTCCCTTATGCTTACTAACTCAAAAAAATTATTCCATAAATGGAGCTCTGATTTTCTCAATATCTGCGTTTTGAGCATCAGTTCCTGTTGGAATCTCAAACAAAACATCTCCTTCTTGATAATCTATTTTGATATAATCTGTCGAAATAGATACTTTTTTAGATTTTTTACCGATTTTTCCGTTACAAGTATATTTCACTTTATATTCTGTTGGTTTGATCGTGTAATCCAACTCATACCAAGCTCTGTACGGAATTGCGTCTTCAAAATTATCAACCGTAAACTTGAACTTTTTAGATGACATTTTATCTACTTTAAGCGTTACTTCAAGCGTATCGCATTCGTACAATTCTTCAGTTGATAAAGTGTAATTAATCATGTTTTGAATTGGCAGCGGAACGAAGATTTTTGTTCCTTCAAATTCAAACTCTCGTGTTGTATCTTTCAACTTGATTCTCTTATCTTTTTCGTACATTACTTCCTGACGAACTTTAACTTTAGTTGAACCGTTATTTTTTACGAAATCAAATACAAAAGCATTTTTTTCTTTCGATTTATCGTTCCAAGTTGCTGGAAAAATGGCGTCGATTTCTTTGCCCGATCTGCTCGTATTTTTCACATATGGAGTTCCTTCTGGCGCAATCATTCTTCCAGAACTTTTCCAGATTAATTTTCCTTTAGAATCTGGATATCCAACTTCAATAGAAACCTGACTCACCGGACTATCATTGACAATATCGCTGTCTTTGTCCAATTTGATCAAACCTCCGTTTAAAGAAGCGATAACTTGTACTTTAGAAAAATCTTCATCCAATTGAATTTCAGTGATGTATTTTTTCAATTCTGTTTTTGCTTCAGGACCCGATTTTAAAGTCAAAGGCGTTAGATTACCGCTAATTTTTGAATCTAAAACTTCAATGGCAGAGAATTTAATTTCATCTGTAAATTTTACTTCTCTAATTTGAGATCCGTGTTTTAGGCTCACTCCTACACTTCCGCCTCCAAAAAGAATTCTAAAAAATCCGCCTGGTTTTTCTGGAGCTGAAGCTGGTGTAAATTGCTTTTCTGGCGCGTCAAATATTTGTTTTTGAACCAATTGAAAAGCAAAATCTCTTTGTTTTTGAAAAAGCGCTTCTTCTACTTTTTTTCTTTCTTCGTTAGAAAACTGATTATCAGTGATGATTTCGCTGACAATTCCGCCTTGCGTTAAGATTTTTTCGTATTCGCTTTCCCAGTTTACATCAACAAAAGACCAGCTGACATTGGCTTTCGCCGAAAAATAAGTATGTACTTTTTTAACATCTACAGTTGTTTTAATTGTTGTTGTCGGCATGTAGCCTTTGTACTTAATTTTGTTTTCAATAACCAAATTATTCGATCCAGCTTCTAATGCATTTTTGACTAAAGAAGCACTGTAGCGCCCCATAAGTACAGAAAGTGCGTTATCTCCCAATCCGAATGTGGTTCCTGCGCCTTCTCCTTGAATATTAAACGTCCACGGATTGGCACCTCCAAACGGATTATTTGGTGATTTTTCACCTACAACGTGCATTGTAATCGTGTTTTCTGTCAATTGAATTGGTCTGACATTGGTTTCATTAAAATCTCTGTCAACTCCTTTCAAATAAGAAAATAATCCAAAAAGTTTTGACTGTCTTTGGTTGTTGTAATTCGTATGAAGCTTTTGTTTTAATTTGTCGATTGCTTTCTTTAATAGAGCTTCAGGCAAATCTATTGTACTGGTTAAAGTGGTGTAAGCTCCAGCTTCTTCTTCCAATCCTTCTGCACCAATTACGGTAGACGAATCTCCTTCTGATTTAAAAACCTGCATGGCAAATTTGAATCTTCCGTCGGGATGTTTTGCCAAACGAGGCGCTTTTGGATAATAATAAAACTGCATTGGCAGACCGGCATCTCTCAATAATATATTGTTAGGATCTGGCGAGAAAAGCACTGCATAATCTGCTCCATCTTCTTTCTCTAAAAGAATTTCTACTGTTCCGGCTCCTGCATGAGGATAACCTAGGGCTGTTGGTTGTGACATAATTTTAAAATTTTAGTTAATTACTTAATGAGGTTTAAATTTTTGAATGCCCGTTTTTTACATCAAAACTGACGATGTAAAATTCTATCTTTATAAAATATTATGTAACAGCACTTTAACCCATTTTTTAGAATCATTATTACCCAAATAAAAAAGGGGATATTTCCCCTTGTCACAACTTTGGGTTTCAGATAATTTTGTCTTTCAACAGCATTCAAAATGTTGCTAACTAAATACTTAACCAATCAATAATAAATAACTATGAAAAATCCTCCCGCAAAACCAAGTCAGTTAATCACTAAAGAATTTGCCAAACAATTAAATGTGAATTACAACAATAGAAAAGCTTCTATTACGGCTAAAAAATCGCAAAAAGAAGATGCGAATGCCATTTGGTATTCATTAGAAGAATTAGAAAACTACATTCATTATATAAAAACTAATGGCGCAAAAGACGGCTATAATGTAGATGGGATTCGCTTTTATTTTGGAGTTTATCCTGATGATGAAAAACATGGAGAAAAAGCAGGTTTAACAACTTTATTTTTAGTTCCGACAGGAAAAAAAATAGAACAGAATACTGCTAAAGTTCAAAGTTTTGCATTAACACAAGAACCATTATCTTCTGACATACAAAGCCTTGAACCAATGAACTATGGAAACATCGGAAGACCACCAAGTTTAATATATTAAAAAACTATGTTCGAATTTTTACGATCTTATATCATTTATTTAGCTTTTTTATCAGGCCTTGTTGGTTTATTTTCGCTTCCAAAACTTCCTGGTAACAAAGCTAAATTTTTAGTACTTTTAATCTGGTTTTCAATACTAATTGAAATTGTAGGCTATTATTTTACCCATTGGACTGGGTTACTTAATTATTATGTATACAATTTCTATATGTTTGCCAGTTTTACCGCCTATATTTTACTTCTACGAGCCTTACTTTCTAAAATCAATAATAAACATTTAGCCATTTTGTTTTTGATTCTATTTGCAGTTTCTTTCTTTTTAAACATTTTATATTTTAAAGAAGATACAAATCGTTCATTTACATATAGTTTTGCTATCGGTGTATTATTAGTTTTAATATTATCCTGTTTATATTTAGTAGAAATTTTCAATTCGAACAAAATTTTAAATTTTAAAAAGTCAGTATTTTTCTGGTACGTTTTAGGAATTCTTGTTTTTCATGTCCCTTTTACTCCTTTTATGCTGGCTATCAATTGGTTTTTAATCAAACAAGACGAATCTGTATTTAGTTTAGTATTGTTTATTTTAAATTTTCTGGCACATTGTTGCTTTATAATCGGATTTATATGGAGCGAAAAGAAATACAATTATTAGTTATTTCATTAGGTATTGTTTTCTTTACCTTACTCGTCACTTTGGTCATTATTTTCTTTTATTTTTTGAAAAAAAGAAACAGCTATTTGGTTGAAAAAATGGAAGCCGACTTGTATTTCCAGTCCGAACTTGTAAAAACTCGAATTGAAATTAAAGACCAGACATTGTCTGAAATCAGTAAAGAATTGCATGACAATATCGGGCAGATTATTTCGGTTGCCATTATGCAGCTTAATATTTCGATTAGTAATAAAAATGTTCAAATAAGTGAACTAAAAGATCTTAAAGCCGTTCTTGCCAAATCATTAGACGAATTGAGAATTCTTTCTCGGATTATAAACAAAGATAATTTACTGCAAAATAACTTTATAGAAGCCATTCAGCAAGATTTAGAACGGATTAAAAAATTAAAGAAAATCAAATACAATTTCCATCAAACTGGGACAATTCCAGCTATAAATGAAGAGCATGAATTAATCATTTATCGGATTTTTCAAGAAGCGCTTCACAACAGTTTAAAACATTCCAGAAGTGATTTATTTGATGTTTATATCGAAGCTACCGATTCTGTTTTTAAATTGAAATTAAAAGATTTCGGAATTGGATATGATCTTAAAAAATCAAATTCTGGAATCGGATTAAATAATATGAAATTGAGAGCCAAATTAATCGGCGCCAAATTAATTATAAATTCAGATCAAACAGGAACGATGGTAACTATTGAATATCCATTAACTCAAGGCTATGAAAACTAACTCAAAAAATAAAATTCTGATTGTTGATGATCATTTACTATTTTCTCAATCTTTAGAATTACTAATTAAAAGTTTTGGCGATTATGAAGTAATTGAACGTTTTGAAAACGGAAAAGTTTTTATTGATTATATCGAAGAAAATGCTTCTGCAGAAATTGATCTTATTTTACTAGATGTAAATATGCCAGTTTTAGACGGATTAAGCACAATGAAATGGCTAAAAGATTGTCGCCCAGATCTGAAAGTAATTGCTTTATCCGTAAATGATGACGAAGATATTATCATAAAAATGATTACCAACGGAGCAAAAGGTTATTTATTGAAAGATACTTCGCCTGAAATATTTAAAGAAGCAATTGAATGTGTAATTGAAAAGGGGTTTTATTTCACCGAATTAGTTTCCGGAATGTTGATTAATAAAGTCAATAGCAACGATAAAAAAATCAATTTAAAAGAAAAAGAGATTGTTTTTATAAAACATGCCTGTACCGAAATGACATATAAAGAAATTGCATCAGAAATGTGTTTAAGTCCAAAAACTATTGATGGTTACCGAGAATCTCTTTTTGATAAACTTGAAATAAAAACCCGAATCGGATTAGTACTTTATGCCATTAAGCATAAAATTGTTTTTGTTTGATTAATACGTTAAAGCGGCAAAAACAGGATAATCTTTTATTTTTCCTCTTCCGTTTAGAAAAGTCAATTCCATTAAGAAATTGCATTGTACAATTTCGCCCCCTAATTTTTCTACCAATTCGCAAACAGCTTTTGCGGTTCCGCCTGTTGCCAAAACATCGTCGTGAATTAAAACGCGATCACCTTTTTTAATGGCGTCGGTATGCATTTCTAAACTATCAGTTCCATATTCTAATTCATACGAAGCAGAAATGGTATCAAAAGGAAGCTTTTTGGGCTTACGAACTGGAACAAATCCAGCATTTAATTCTTGGGCAAGCAACATTCCGAAGAAAAAACCGCGACTTTCCGCACCAACAACCTTATCAATTTTTTGATTTTTTAAAGAATCAAGCAAAACTTTTAGGCAATTTGTTCTTGCTTCAGGGTTATTTAGTAAAGGAGTGATATCTTTAAACAAAATTCCTTCTTTTGGAAATCCCTGAATATCACGTATATAATTTTTAAACTGCATTTTTTTTTAATTTTATGTTATTTTTCCCTTGTATATCTCACATTTATGTCTATCTTTGCACCCGCAATAAGCAATCAACAAAGCTACGAAAATTAGCTGGTTGAAACAAAAAAGGCCTCGTGGCGCAACTGAATAGCGCATCTGATTACGGCTCAGAAGGTTACTGGTTTGAATCCAGTCGAGGTCACGAAATTTAAGAATGATTTTTCTTAAATGCATTTAAAAACCCGCTATTAGCGGGTTTTTTATTGGACTTAACTGGACAATAACAGACAATAATAGACAACTTTATTCCCCCTAATATTTCCCCCTTTTATCTTTTGACTCTATTTGCAATTTTAGAAGCTATCTCTTCTATTGTAAAATCAGTTGTATTTATAGCTAACATATCAGCTATTATTGGACTAAAACTTAATACTTCGTTTTTGGAAATTTTATGCCAGATCGGTAAAATTACTTTCTCATTATTAATCTCCCTAGCAAATAAACCATCGAGTTCTCTTTGAGGCCATTCCTTATTGAAAAAAGCTTCTGATAATACCACTATTCCGAATGTTGAATTTTTTAATCCATTATCAATAGAACGTCGTAAACTATCTCCAACTTGTAATTCGAATTCATCATACCAAACTGCGATTTCTTTAGATTTTAAAATTTCAACAAAAGGGCGAACAAAACTTTCTTTATCTTCTGACGCATGAGAAACAAATACGTCATAAGTTTTATGTATTGGACTAACTGATGTAGTTAAAGTATTTTTTAACGAATCTGAAGCAAGTTGCTTTTGTTTTTCCATTTCGCGAGTAATACCTTGCTGAAGTGTCAGCATTTCTTTTTGTTCTTTTTTAATCTTTTCCCTCTCCTTTTGCTCTTCTTTATTTAGATCCTGCAAAAGCTTCAATTTTTTACTTTCCTTGTCAGAAATAACCTTGTTTTTAGCTGATTTGTCTTTTCTTATTCTATTTATATCGTCATTCTTTCTTGCTAAATCTTTTTGAAGAGAAATTATGATTTTTATATCTTTTGCTTTACTAATTTTTTCAAAAATTAAATTTGCTTCTTTTTCTTTTTTACTAAGGTTTTGATTAATGGTAGACATTTGATTTTCTAGTGTCTTTATTTCTCTGTCTAAATTTCCAATTGAATTTGCTATAGATTGAATACTCATTATTCTCGCATTATTTTAAGATTAATCGATAAATTCTGTGAAGTATTATAATACTTTGTTTTGTACTTTATAAATCTTTAAAAAACTCCTCTAAAGAAATTTTATGAATATCTAACACTTTGAGTAAAGTTTTCAAAGTAATGTTACTTCCCGATTCAATACGCCAATATTGTACTCTGTTTAAATTATTATCAAAAGCAAAGGTTTCATAACTACTATAACCCTTTGATAATCTGATCTCTTTTAATTTTTTGGAAATCTGATTGATTTTTAGCTCGATATTTTTATCTGAATCTTCCATAGATGGAAAATTGTAAAAAATGTCGCTTAAAATTTACCGCATATATTATACATTTTATTATTTTAGCGAAAAATTAATCTTACAAAAAAATTTTATGGAGTCGTATGGTTTAGTATTTATACTGTTTTTACTAATTGTAATTACCTTTTTAATAGTTCTGCTCATTATTCCAGTAAAAATGGCCAACAGACGTGGAAGAAGTGGTATTTTATGGTTTTTATTTTCCTTAATTATTTCGCCGTTTCTAAGTATGCTGTTTTTATTCTTGCTCGGGGAAACTGACGAAAAAAGAGAGGAAAGAATTATTCAAGAAGAAATCTTGAGAAATCAATACAGAAATTCTAATGGTAATTAATATGAAATATAAACACATAATTTTTGGAGTAAGCTCCTTACTAATAATTATAGGTACAATAACAAATCCGAAAAAAGAAGATCATTTAAATTTTATATTCTACAATGCTATTAATAAAGAAAAACTAGCTAACGCAAATGAATTAGAGCTAATTTCACTTCAGCTTATTAAAAACTCTTTTGAGGAAATTGTTTCTACAGATAATTATGTTGTATTTTCGATTGGTAAGGTTAATTTTCATGGAGTTACAAAAAAGGCTTCTATTGGCTTCTTAGGGAACGTCTACCCTATCTTAAATACTCAGGAATTACAGGAAATACTAGGCGAAGAAAAAAATGAAGAATCTTCTATAGAGAAAAAAAGTAAAAAACGTGCTACTGCGAATTTAGAAATCTCTAACCCGAAACAAGAAGTCAAAAATAAAATTGGCGACAAAATATATGGAGATTTTAATGGTGATCATTCTTTTGAATACGCTTATAGAGTTTTAGCAAAAAAAGGTAAGGGTAATCCCGTTGAAGATGGTATTCCTGATCAATATGAAATACAATTCAGCGATAAAACTATAAAATCAATTCCAGTAGGCTGTTGTTGGTTTAAATTAATAAATGAAGGAGATTTAGATCGAGATGGAACCGATGAAATAACAATTGTACAAGCTCCCGAAAATGGATGTACAGGCTGGGTTAATACCTTTACTATTAAAAACAACCAATATAGATCATTTATTGAACCTTTTTCTATTTATTGGTGTGCTGAATTGCCCGATAACCAATTACAAAATTTAGTAGTAAATGAAAACAATATAATTTATTATTATGAAGCAGATCCAAATGATGATGACTTATTAAACAAAAATGATGGCAAAATTCGTTTTGAAAGATTAAAAAAAATTAAAGCTTTGAAATTGAATTTATAAATTTTAAAATCCCCTTATTCTAGCAAGCGACTCATAACGAGTCGCTTTTTTCATACCAAACTTTAATCTGTAAGTAAATACATCTAAAAAAGGCAAATTATGTTAAATTTTGATATTTCCCAAACAAAAAATCTTGCTACTAGGTATTAGATAAATATGTAAAATATAAAATTAAAAAATATGCGAAATTCATTTTCAGTAAAAACTATTCTACGAAAGGATAAAATTAAATCTGGTGATATTAACAAGCACCCATTATACTATCAAATAATTTTCAATTCGCAAAAAACTAAACTACCCTCAGGGAAATTTTGCTCAAAAGATCAGTGGGACGAAAAAAAACGTTGTGTTAAAAACTCTTTATTAAAGAATATACTCATCAAGGAAGAAAATAGAATCTACAATATTCTTTTGGAGATGGACAATAATAGTCAGGAATTCACTCTTGATAATGTAAAAAGAAGGATCAAAGGACATGTTGAAGAGAAAATAAATTCCGACTTCTACTTTCATTTAAATGAAATATTAAAAAACAAATTTGCAATTGAAGAGTTAGCCGAAGGAACAAAAGAGCATTATAGCCTGCTAATTAAAAGACTAAAATCTTTTAAGCCAAAACTTACGCTAGATGAGATCAATTCAAGATTTATAGATGATTTCGTTTATTATCTAAAAGTAGAATTAGCTTCTGGCAATTCAGGAACTAATAATGTCATTAAATGCCTTAATACTGTATTAAAAAAGTTTGTAATTGAGAAGAAAATCATTGAAAATCCTTGCAAACACTATAAAAAATTACCCGAAGAATCTAGTATTATATTTTTAAATCCTGATGAATTAAAAAGCTTAATTAATGCTGATCTAAAATTGGGGAATTTAACAAGGGGATTAGAACATACTCGAAATTTATTCTTATTCAGTTGTTATACAGGATTAAGGGATTCTGATATTAAAACACTTAAGAAGAGAGATATCGTTGGCAATAGCAAAATTGTAAAGAGACAGGTCAAAACGAAAGAGATCGTAGAAATTCCATTTAATGAATATTGGTATGAAATTTTAAAGAAAAACGAATTTGCAAAAAAAAGAGACGATGATTTAGTTTTAAAATATGCTTCCAATGCAGCAATAAATAGAAATCTAAAATTAATTGCCAAAATAGCTAAGATAAAAAAGAGATTACACTTTCACGCTGGTCGTCATACCTTCGGTTCTCTGCTCGCTTTACAAGGAGTTCCTATTCACCTAATTGCAAAATACATGGGGCATAAAAATATAAAAACTACTCAAATTTATATGAATTGCGATGAAGAGACATCTGCTAAAGTAATGAAAAACGTAAAATTTTAAACTATGCAAACTACAATTAAAATATCTCAAAAACTTCTGAAAAGTAAACTTATAGAACTTAGCAGAATTAAAAGAGAATTGGAAAAGGAAAAAACTCAAGATAGAGAGCTTATTATTAAAGCATCTACGCAAAAATTAAAGACTGACCTTCTTGACATAAAAACAATAAAAAAGGAATATGGCTTTTGTTCAAGGACAATATACAGGTACAGAGCTAAAGGATTAGCCTTTTTCCAAAGCTCTCCAAAAAGCTTTGTATATATAGTAAGAGAAAATTTAGAAAACTTTATTAAACAAAATCGCTATGATTGATAAAATTAAACTCACAAATAGAAATTTCAATCCAGAGTTCCTTTTGGACAATTACAAATGGAAAAATGTTGAAATTGGCAATGATCCTCTTAAAAAAGGCTTACAAAGTAATTTGATAAATAAATCAAAAAAGTTTAGTCTAAGGATGTTACTAACAGAGAACTTAAATACTAATATTTATTCACTTTCAATTGACGGAAGCATTAGAAAATGGTACTTCAATGCAAATTCACGAAAAGATCTGAAATCTATTGAATTTGAAGATTGCGTCAAATTATTAGGTAAAAAACTAGGTTTGAAAAAAGGCGAAGTCTGGAAGATCTTCAAGATAACAAATTTAGAAATTGGAGTAACTCTACTACTCAATTCAGATTTTCACGAAGTTATGAATTGCTTTGTAAAACTTAGAAATGCAAAGAGGAACAATGAGTATGAAAGCTCTATATATTTTAAATTCAACAACTATGAAATTTTAATATACGATAAGTTTCTTGAAATGAATAAAGGACAAATATGGACAAATACTGAAAATAATGTATTTAATAAGTTCCATTTTTTTCGATTCGAAATTAGCATTAAGAAAATATCTGGCACCACCTTTAAAGAAGATTACAGTACACTGGAGTCATTAAAACATAACTGGATTAAACTTCCTGTGATTCTTGAAACGAATTTGAATAAAATTGAATTCGTTGATTTATTGTCTAAAGAAAAAGAAATAAAACTGAATTCATTATCAGAATACAACAACTACATAAAATATTTGGGAATGAAATCTATTGGAATTATCAAGACAATTGAAGGCTTTAAACAAATCGGAATAAAAAACAATAAAAGTAAATATTTTAAGGATTTAATTAATAACTATAGATCACATATTTCTAGTGATAGAGATTACAAAGCGGAATTGATGTTTGAATTGAGTAAAAAAACAAATCGGCTTATATAATAAGAGTCATAATATATATAATCTTATACATAAAGCTAAATGCTTAATTAAGACAAGTAAACTTAAATTAAGAAGACAAAAGCTGTAAAGAGCTAATATAAAGCGGAATTGGATTAGACAAAGAAAGTCATCTGTTCCGCTTTCTTTGTTTTATACACTAAATATTAAGACTTGTTATGCCTTAAATTAATTTACACAACAAGTAATACTCCGAAGTTAGTTTTAATGCTTAAATCGTTAAAAAAAATGTTAATAATTAAATTCTTAACTTAATAGTAAATAAGCTATTTTTATAAAATTAACGAAAGTAATATGACAATAGAATTAGCTTTAGCCGAATTTAAGAAATACAAAGTTGAATTTGACCATTTTTTAAGTAGTGATTTATCTGAGTCCGATACTAGGAGTAAAATTATTGATGTAATTTTTTTAAATATATTAGGCTGGAATGAAACTAACATAAAACGTGAACCTTACGTTAAAGATATCGGATATTACGATTATGTATTTAGTACTGGTATTTTTCACTTTGTCGTTGAAGCTAAAAGAAATTTTTTAGACTTTAAAATACCTAAAAAAAAGAAAACGAAAATTAGTTTATTAAGCACTGATAAAACCAATAAAGAAGTTATTGAACAAATACGAAGTTATGTAACTAGTAAAAATTTATCCTTTGGTATAATTACTAATGGAAAGCAATTTATTATATCAAGTTTTGTTAGTTTTAATGGATTACCATGGGAAGAAAATGAATGTATAGTTTTCAATAGTCTAGAAGATATCGAACAAAGATTCATTGAATTTTATGAATTGCTTTCTAAAGAATTTGTTCAAAAATTTGGAAGAATTAAGATTTTATCTGATCAAACATTTGCGAAAAAAATAGTAAACAGTCCTAGCCTTCCTCGAAAAAATGATAAACTTGTAAGAAACGATTTAAGCAGTAAACTAATTCCCCTCATCAATGCGCTATTTACTAAATTGGGTTATACAAATGAGTTATATAGTGAAAATGTTCTTGCTGAATGCTTCGTATTTAACGACGATTTACATAAGCACTATTCTGAAATGAGTGTTCTCTTTGAAGATTCTCCTCCGAGATTTGATGAAAGAATTTCGAAAGTAAAGAATACTAGACCGACTCAAGAACTTATAAAAGAAAGTTTAACAAATGCTAAGACAATTCTCCCCGATCCAATTATATTAATTGGTGGTAAAGGTGCTGGAAAAACGACTTTTATAAATTATTTTTTTAAGATTAGTTTAGAGGAAAAAGTAAAAAAAATTATTCCCGAAATATATATCGATTTTATTGGTTATACTCTGCAGCAAATTCAAGATACAAAAAGTGTATATCAAAAAATTATTGATGCGCTATATGATACACACCCTGAATTAAAACTAACCAATTATGATATTTTAAAAAGAATTTATAAGAAAGAAATATCTCGAAATATCGAAGAAGGTCTTTGGAGTATTTACAAAAATAATCCCGATAAATTAGAAGATAAAATTAATTCTTTCCTTGAAGATAAAATTAGTAATCCTGAAATACACTTAAAGAATATTTCTGAATATTTAATAAATCCAAGTCATAAAAGATTATGCATAATTTTTGATAATGTTGATCAATTAGATTTTGAAGAAGCTCAAAGGGAGGCTTTTTTATTAGCCGAGAGTATGTATAAAAACTTAAAATGTTTAGTAATAATTTCATTGAGAGAAGGATACTTTTACAAATGGAGAGCCTTACCACCGTTTGATGCCTTTCAGTCAAATGTATTCCATATTACTGCTCCTTCTTATCGAGAAGTTCTAAAAAAAAAGATTAACGTATGTAGTAGATAATTTCAATTATAATTCATTGGAGGGAGATATCAGTAACAAACATTTTGAAATCTCAAATACAGCTTTAAAAAATCTATTTAAGAGTATCTATAAAACACTTTTTTTAGAGAAAAATTCCGAAATATTACAATTTTTAGAACAAACTTCTTTTCCAAATATTCGATTAGGTTTAGATAAATTTAATGACTTCTTAATATCGGGTCATACTAAAGTTGAAGAATATATGGCTTCAGATTCTTACAATATTCCTATTTGGGAATTTATAAAGTCTGTAGCTCTTGAATCTAATTACTATTACAATTATAAAACCAGTAAAATTCATAATTTATTCTATCCTTCAAATAGTAATTCTAGCCATTTTACAAAAATTAGAATTTTAAAATATTTATATAACGAAGCCGAAAATAATTCCTTTAATGAGTCTTTTATTGCTGTGGAAGCATTAAAAAATCTATTTGTCCAAGCAGGTTATACTCGCGATATAATTTTGGAAGAAATAGATCTATTGATTAATTACAATTTAATTAGTTGTGAAAACTTTAATTCAGATACTGAAAATAAAACGCCTAATGTAGAAATTTTTCAAGTTAAAATTACTCAAGGAGGAATCTATTATATTAATAACTTGATAAATACTTTCGCATATCTTGATATTATTTTAGAAGATACTTTAATATATGATGAAAATTTTTATGATGAAATGCTAGCTAATTTTTCTCCTCCAGATGCATTGGGTAAAAAAATAATTCATAAGCGTTTAAAAACAGTAAAGATTTTCATTGAATATCTTAAAAAGCAAGAATTTAGTGAGCACCAAAATTCATATACTGATAATTTAGACAAAGTATTCGAATGGAACATTACTGAATATCTTTCGGATTCGAATTTAAATAATGATATCAATAGATTAGAAAAACTTCTTACCCCTTATGCTTCATTTTCAAAAAAAGGAGCTAATTGATTTAACAAGAAAAAAAAATATTCATGCCTAGAAAAAAAACTAATCCTAATAGAGATAAAGACGTTCTTAATAAGTTAGATTTAAATATTGCTAGTAATTTCCCAAAATTCTTAATGTCTATCAAATTAGAGCCTTTTAGACATATCCGTTCATTAAATGTCAATTTTAAACATCCAATTTCGGTAATTTCTGGAACAAATAGATCTGGAAAATCTACAATCTTAATGGCTATCGCTTGTAGTCATTTTAATTTTATTAAAAGAAATCTTCAGAATGGTAACTTGGAAAGACAAACTTGGAGTTCTTTAATGCAATTTACAAGTAAAGATAGACAAACTGAAGATTGGACATATCATATAACATATAAAATAGGTCAAAAAACTGAAACTAAAAAAGGCGAAAGAAAACACATTACAAAAAAATGGAGTGGAATTGGTAAAAAAGAAAGTCAATATACTTTTCGTGATGTCGTTTTTATAGATTTGGATAGAATATTACCCGCTAGAAATTTTAGTAAAGTAATTTTTAGTAAATCAAAGTCAGCAGTAGAATATGCAATATCTACAACTAATTCTGCGGTAATTGAAGAATATCTCTCTTACATACTTGAGGAAAAATTTACATTAAATAGGCTGTTTTCATATCAAGATAAGGATATTTTTAAATATAAAAATCTTAATGAATATTCCAGCTACAATGCAGCAACTGGTGAAGAAGTATTAACAAAAATTATAATAGATGTTGTTGAAGCTCAACGAGATTCATTAATATTAATTGACGAAATTGAAGTAGGATTACATCCAAAAGTACAAAGAAGACTTATAGATGTTTTATATAATATTTCAGTGAATGATAATAAACAGTTTATTTTAACTTCTCATTCGCAAACAGTCTTATCTTGTGTTCCTAGCATTTCTAGAGTATTTATCGAAAAAGATTATTCAAATAATTTTAAGAGTATTCAAAACATAAGTGTAAATGCTGCTTTATCAAAAATGGATTCAACTTCTTATCCTTTGATAGATTTATATTGTGAAGATGATATAGCAGAAAAAATAATAAAAAAAATTCTCAATAACCTACAGAGTAATCATAATTTATCAAATATTTCAGATTTAGTAAATATTATTGTTTCAGGTAATTCTACAAAAACATATAATTTTTTTAATGTCCATAAAGAGACGTATAAATTTAAAAAAATTAAGACAGGATTTGCTTGTATTTTAGATGGGGATATGAGAAGTCTATTTCCTCCTGAAGATAATTTACATCATTTATATTCTAATAAAAGCCCTGAACTTTTTTTAACAGAAAAATTTCTCGAAAGCAATCCAAACGGAAACCTTGAATATCATGTAAATGAGTCTGATAATCACTGTTTATTTGATAAAATGAATGAATTAGGATTAGGAAGTTCCAAAGAAGATGCTTTTAATTTATGCTGGAGTGTTTTTGAGTCTTCAACTGAAGGAATTGTTTATATAAACGAATTAGAAAATTTCATTATACAAATGCTCCAAAAGTATTCGCCAGAACTTTAAGAAAGATTCGAAATTTATGTATTGTTAACTAAATAAATCCCCCTATAATTCCCCCTTTAATAATTTTGTATTTCGAAAGCCTTTTAAATAGAGGGAAGAATCAACGAGGTTACGACCCAGTCGAGGTCACAAAATTAAAATCCCATTTCTTACGAAATGGGATTTTTTTTGTCTTTTTGTACAATACCTAAACAGGAATTCAGAATAATAAACATCATGTTTTTCAACTTTTCTTTAAATAAACAATTTTAGTTTTCCCTATTTTCCCGTTAAATGAAAATGGAGCCTGATCAAAATAATCTAAAGAAACCGGGGAATCTAAATCGGTACCAATATCAAATGTTGCATTTGAAGTAAAATGAAGAGACATCGCTGTTGGAACGGTTCCCTGCCCTACTGATGCTCCATTTATTTTTAATGTCACATTCATTGAACCTCCAATTTTATCCACCAATTTTGACTCAACTTCAATTTTTACTTTTCCTTTTGGCAGTTTATCTTTTGATTTAATTTTAGTACGCTGTATTTCAAATAAGTTAAATTCGTAGTTTAAATAACCGTCTTTTACATAGCAGGTAACGCCTCCCGAAAACCCCGCTAAGGCATACAAAACTCCATTTGCGTTTTCAGGAACTTCAATATCCATTGTTACATTGCTGTTTACTTTTCCCAATTTTGGAGCTGCAGATTCCGGCATTCCTTTTATGGGCGAATCAAAAGTCCATTCTGTCAAAGGTGAAGCTGGTGCATCTTCAGGATGATAAAGCGCGGTTGACCATAATCCGCCCCCGATTGGCAAGTTTTTATTTTTTGCTGATTCTGTCAAAAATAAGGCTTTCATCTCTTCCAATTTTTTAGGCTCTTTCGCTGCTAAGTCAACTGCTTGCGACCAATCCTGATCGAGATTGTACAACTGCCAGGTATCTGTAAGGGGCGACCATTGTTTAATACCTTTCGGAATTCCTCCAACCCACGGTTCTCTTGGTCCTCGGGCGCTTGCAAACCAACCGTCATTATAAATACCTCTGCTTGCCATAATATCAAAAAACTGTGTATGGCGCGTCCCTTTTGCTTTTGGATCTGTGAATGTATAAACCATACTTACGCCATCCAATTCGTCTTGCGCAAAACCATTTACTACTTTTGGAACTGGAATTTTGTCGATTTCATATATTGTTGCGGCAATATCAATCACATGATGAAACTGCGGTCTTGGCGTTTTGTCATGTTTAATTCCTTTTGGCCACGAAATAGCCATTGGCTGGCGAGTTCCTCCAAAATAAGCGCCCTGCAATTTTGTTCCCTGATACGGAGTGCTCGTTGCCCACGCCCATCCGGCATTAAACATATTGTCGGTTTTAGGGCCACCTAAAATATCTAATCCTCCTAATTCATTTAAAGCTGTAATATGCTGATCTATTTTTGTTGGAATGGCATTTTGAGCCAATTGTTCACTAATTGTACCATTTAAACCTTCTGAAGAAGAACCATTGTCTCCCCAGATGTAAATAATAATAGTATTATCAAGTTCTCCCAGCTTTTCGATTTCATCAATAACTCTTCCTGCATTAAAATCAGCATGCTCGGCAAAACCAGCCCATATTTCCATAAGTCGGCGTTGAAAAGGCTTTTCCGTTTCCGGAATATCTGCCCATGAAGTCATAGAAGCTGCTCTTGGTGTAAGGATTGTATTCTGCGGAATCCATCCTAGATCTTTCTCTCGTTTAAATACTCTTTCGCGATAAGCATCCCATCCATCATCAAATTTTCCTTTGTATTTGTCTGCCCATTCTTTCATCACATGATGCGGGCCGTGAGCGGCACCTGGCGCCCAGTATACAAAAAATGGTTTTTCGGGCGCGTATGCTTTTTGTTCATCTAACCAAAGTATTGCATCATCAGCCAAATCTTCTGATAAGTGATAATAATCATGTCCGCCAGAAGTTTTTGGATGTTCTACATAATTTGTATTTCGTACCAAAGTAGGTTCATACTGTGAAGCTTCTCCCGCCAAAAAACCATAAAAATACTCAAATCCGTAACCTGTCGGCCAGTAATCAAAGGGACCTTTTGAAGTAATTTGTTCTTCGGGAGTATTGTGCCATTTTCCAAATGCTGCGGTATTATAGCCATAATCTTTTAATATTTCGGCCATTGTTGCAGAACTCTTTGGAATCGTACCGCTAAAACCATCAAAATCATTCGCAATAGCTGCAATCTGTCCGTTGCCCACACGAGTATGATTGCGTCCTGTAAGCAAAGAAGCACGCGTTGGTGAACACATGGCTGTTGAATGAAAACGATTATATGAAATTCCGGTATTGGCTACTCTGGATAATGTTGGCGTGTTTATTTCTCCACCATAGGTTGAAGGAGCACCTGGCCCAGCATCATCCATTAATATAATTAGAATATTTGGTGCATCTGCCGGCAAATGTTTTGGTTCTGTTCTCTTTTTGTAGCTTGATGTTTCAATTGTTACTCCAGCCTGGGATGCTGATGGAGCTGGAGGAAATGGCAATACATCTTGTGCATTTACAAAAAATATTGATAACACATTTATAGTAAAAAAGAAAATTAGTTTTACATACTTTTTAGTTTTCATAACAGAAAGTTTATTGTTTAAATCTTATTTATTAATTACAACAAATTCACTTTTACGCTGTTTATTTTTCCCTCGAATTTAAAAGGTGCTTTTTTATAATAACGAATAGAAACCGGCCCTCCTAAATCTTCACCAACATCAAAAGTTTCACTGGCTGTAAAGGCAACCGGAACTGTGCGTTTGACTTCACCTTTTGCGTATTCTTTGCCATCAACTGTAATTACAATTTCAGCCGGCGCTCCAGGTTTTGCAATTGTTGTTAAAACTTCAATAGTATGTTTTCCTGCGGGAATCTTCTGAGTTGATTCTACATTATAGCGTTCTATAATCAACATGTTATATTCATAAACTAATTTTCCGTTGTCCATAAACAAAGTCACACCACCTCCAGAACCGCCGAGCGCATACAAAACGCCAGAAGCATTTTCTTTAACTTCAACATCGGCAATTACTTTGTTGCTTTTTTTACCTAAACCAGGCGCGCTGAACTCGGGCATTCGTTTTGTAGTTTCATCAAATACCCACGACGTATATGGCGCTTTAATAACATCTTCAGGATGAATGCGAAGCCAGATTCCAGCTCCAATTGGGTAATCTTTGTTCTTTTTCGCTTCTTCATTAAAAATTTCCTGAAGCTCTTTTAATTTCTGCGGATTTTTAGCTGCTAAATCATTAAACTGCGTATAATCTTCTTTGATGTTGTACAGTTCCCAAACATCTTTGGTTGAATCCCATTCGGCTAAACCTTTCTGCGCAGGAATCCACGGATACAAAGGTCCAAAAGTACAGGCGTACCAGCCGTCTTTGTATACTCCCCTGCTTCCGTTATTATCAAAAAACTGAACTTTAGATACTTCTTTTGCTTTGGCATCATTAAAAGTATATTTAAAACTCACTCCGTCTAAAGGCATTTGCTCAAAGCCATTAACCACTTTTGGTGCTTTGATATTCAAAATATCATAAATAGTTGGAACTACATCGTTTATATGATGAAACTGGCTTCTTGGCGTGCTGTCCGGTTTGATCATTTTTGGCCATCGCACGACCATTGCATTTTGTGTTCCTCCAAAATGGGAAGCCACTAATTTGGTGTGTTTAAAAGGTGTGTTTCCTGCCCAAGCCCATGCGGCGTGATAATTATTTTCTAAAAGAGGTCCGCCAATAGCATCCAGTCCGCCGAGTTTGTCTAAGGCTTCCAATTGCTGCTGAATGGTATTTGAGACTCCGTTTTGTGCCAATAATTCGCTGATTGAACCATTCTGCCCTTCGGCACTTGAGCCGTTGTCTCCCCAAATGAAAAAGACAATTGTATTGTCTTTCTGTCCATTCGCTTCAAGCGCATCCAAAACTCTTCCCACTTCATGATCAGCGTGTTCTACATATCCTGCAAATACTTCCATCATACGAATCTGAAATGCTCTCTCAGATTTTGGAATACTTTCCCACGACGCCATTGTTTTGTCTCTTGCTGTCAGCATCGCGCTTTTAGGAATCCAGCCCAATTCTTTCTGGCGTTTAAAAACCTTTTCGCGATATGCATCCCAGCCATCATCAAACTTTCCTTTGTATTTATCAGCCCACTCTTTAAAAATATGATGCGGAGCGTGGCCAGCACCAGGAGCAAAATACAATAGAAATGGTTTATCAGCGGCATATGATTTGTGCTCTTTCATCCATTCGATTGCATGATCAGCTAAATCAGTAGTCAAATGATATTTTTCATCTTTTGGAGGTTCAACTGGCGTAAAATCATTTATAAGTCGAGGTTCATATTGTGAAGTTTCGCCTGCCAAAAAACCATAAAAATGCTGAAATCCGTAATTAACTGGCCAATAATCAAATGGGCCGGCAACTGTGGTCTGGTTTGCAGGAGTATTATGCCACTTTCCAAAAGCTGAAGTACTGTATCCGTAATCTTTTAAAACCTCGGCAACTGTTGCAGCTTCTTTTGGTATAATTCCCGTATATCCGTCCCAGTCTACAGCTCTTTCTGCTATGGTTCCGTTGCCAACATTAGTGTGATTTCTGCCCGTCAATAAAGCTGCACGACTTGGCGAACAGATTGATGTAGTATGAAATTCATTATAAGCAATTCCTTCTTTAAATACTTTGCTTAAAGTTGGCGTATTTACTCCGCCTCCAAAAGTTGAAGGCGTACCAAAACCCAAATCGTCCATCAAAATAATAATGATGTTTGGCGCGTCTTTTGGCAGATGATCTGGCTGTGCTCTTCGTTTGTGTGTGCTTTCTGCCAGTGTTTCATTAGCAACGCTTGCACTCGGAACTGGAGGAAATGGCAAAACATCCTGTGCGTAAATTTTGCTGTAACTGCCCAAAATCAAAACAAAGCATAAAACTATATTACTAAGAGTATCTTTGAAATATAATGCTGACTTTAAATTATTAAACTTTTTCATAATATATAAATTAACAACATACTTACTATCAAAAACAAAAACTCCTTAACTACTTAGGAGTTTTTGTTTTTAGTAAAAGGTTTTAGAAATTGTTTTTTATTCACAACTCATAAAATTTATTTCAAATCAATATTAACTTTATCAATTTTACCCGTAAACTTAAATGGAAGCTTGTACGAATATGCAACTGGAGATCCAGTATCTTCACCAATTCCGAAAGTGTCGATTCCGAAACGAGCTGCAACGGTTTTATCAATTCGTCCTTCACCAACTAATTTATTATTGATATAAAGTTTTCCGGTTCCGCCTTTTCCAGTTCCTCCGCCATCATAAGCAAAATCAAATCTTACGGTGCTTTTTCCTGTTGGAAGTGATTCTTTTGAAGTAATGACGTAACGGGCATCATCAAAATAATTATAATGATATACCAGTTTTCCATTCTGTACATATAATGCAAATCCTGCCGAACTTCCGCCAGAAGCCACAATAATTCCACTGTCTGATTTCGATTTCAGTTCGATTTCGGCCGTTATACTATGCGATTTATTTTTGGTATTTGGAGAAGCCGTTTCAGCCAATCTTACTGCTCCTGCATAAAAAGTAAAATGTTTACGCTTAGGATCTGATGGTGTAGGTTTTGGCGAAATAAGCCTGCCTGTTCCCCTGTCATCTAATGGATAAACATTGTATTTCTTCGCTTCTTCATCAAAAATTGCCTTCAATTCCTTCAATTTTTCAGGATATTTTTTAGCTAAATCAACCGATTCGCTGTAATCTTCATCAATATTATAAAGTTCCCATTTGTCTTTATCCCAGTTTCCAGGTGCAAAATCCTGTCTCCACGGAAAAGTATGCTGCGTTGCTGCAACCCATCCGTTGTCGTAAATTGCTCGGTTACTGAAAATCTCAAAGTATTGTCTGGTTCTAACAGGTTTAGCATTTTTATCTGTAAAAGTTGATAAGAAAGAAACTCCATCCATAGGTTTCTGTTCAACGCCGTCAACCGTTTTTGGCGCTGGCAAATGAGATGCATCTAAAACAGTTGGCAGCACATCAATTAAATGAACAAACTGGCTTCGCATACCACCTTTATCTTTAATCACTTTTGGCCAGCTCACCACCATAGGATTTCGGCTTCCGCCAAAGTGAGAAGCAACTTGTTTTACCCATTGAAAAGGGGCATTTCCTGCCCACGCCCAGCCTACAGGATAATGAGGTTCTGTATTAGGATTTCCAATTTCATCAAGATGTTTTAAGTTATCTGCCAAAGGAGTTGCAATACCGCTCAACGCTTTTATCTCGTTGACAGTTCCTTCCATCCCTCCTTCAGAACTTGCTCCATTATCTCCTACAATGTAAAATATTAGCGTATTATCTGCATCAGGAAGTTTGCTGATGGCTTCTAAAAGTCGTCCCGTTTCATGATCAGCAAACGAAAGATAGCCTGCATAATTCTCCATCAAGCGGGCAAATAATTTTTTCTGATCTGCTGAAAGTTTGTCCCAAGGCATAACCCAATCAGGTCTTGGAGTTAGTTTTGTTCCTTTTGGAATAATTCCCATTTTCAGTTGGTGCTCGTAGGTTTCTTGTCTTACAACATCCCAGCCTTTATCAAACTGTCCTTTAAATTTATCACGCCATTCTTTTGGTGCATGATGTGGAGCGTGTGCTGCTCCAGGAGCAAAATATAGCATAACTGGTTTTTGAGGCGCCACTGCTTTACTGTATTCCAACCAGTTTATCGCTCTATCTGTCATATCTGTCATGAAATGATAGCCTTGTTCTGGCGACTTATCTGGCTCCACTGCTTTTGTGTTTTCAAAAAGAACAGGATAATATTGATGTGTTTCACCTGCATTAAATCCATAAAAGTAATCAAATCCTAAACCTGTAGGCCAACGATCAAAAGGACCAGTAACAGAAGTTTCCCAATCTGGTGTATTGTGATTTTTTCCAAACCAACTTGTGCTATACCCATTCCCCTTTAAAATTCTACCTGAAGTTGCTGTAGTTTTAGGAATCATACAATTGTAACTAGGATATCCCGTCGCCCATTCTGCCAGAAAGCCAGAACCAGCATTGTGATGATTTCTTCCAGTCAATAAAGAGGCACGCGAAGGTCCGCAGATGGCAGTAGTATGAAATCGGTTATATTTTAAGCCGTTTGCTGCAAGTTTATCAAGTTCTGGAGTTGGAACAGGGCCTCCAAATGTACTAACCTGTCCGAAGCCTACGTCATCCAACATAATTATAATAACATTTGGCGCTCCTTGCGGTGGTGCAACAAGTTTTGGCCATTCTTCTTTCGAATCTTTATACGTTTCGCCAATTTTACCACCAAAAGGAGGTTCCGGAATTGGAAGTATTGTTCTGTCTAATTCTCCAGAATCTGTTTTCTCTGTTAAAGGATTATTTTGTTTAGATTGATTACAACTGAAAAAAAATACAGCTAAAATTAAAAATAGTTTTGGGCTAACAAAAATTTTCATATCTCTAAATTTTGTGACTAGCACTAATTTACAAACATGAGTAGTACAAAAACTTTTAATGATGTTGCAGATTATAATTTGAAACAAAGTTTATTAAAAGCTTAGACCCTCCTTAAAATAAAATCACACCCTTGTACTATCTGTTGGTGTAATCAAGCTCGTTGACATGTCTTCGGTGCATTTGCATATAGACAAAAGAACTAAAAATAAAATAAGATGTGTAATAGGGTGTTAATTGTGCAAGTGAAACTTGTACAATTAACACCCTATGTAAGGCTCAGAAAAGTACTCTTTAATTTCAAAATATTAAAAATCAGATCTGAATTTACATCAATCGCCAACAGGACATCTAAACCAAATTTATAAAGCCAAGGAAAGACAGACACTAGATATGGTACGCCAATCTCTTCAAATCTTCCAAAAAATTTATCGTAGTTTGTCCCGTAGAGGTCACAAAAAAAACTCTAAATCAATGATTTAGAGTTTTTTTTTTTTATATAACACTATTAAATTCTTCTAGATGATAAAATTAAAATAGACAAACCGCTCAATTTGTCGGTTTACTTTCTAGATATTTCAAAACTTTTATAACGAACCAGCCTTTACAAAGGTCTGCCATCCGCGCATGGTTTCAATAAAACGTTCGCTCAATCCTCCTTGTCGAAGATAATCTGCCATGACAGGCAATTGTGGACTATCATACATTGGATTTGCTTTTACCTGAAGAGGAAAATCTCGCTGTAAAATTGCTGCACGCGCGATAAGCACAAAATCACAACCCTCGTCTAGAAGTTCTCTGGCACGTTGTGCACTCATAATTTTCCCTGCCGCTCCAAGACGCACACCTTTACGCGGAAGTTCGGTAAAAACGCTCAACATGGTTTTCCCTTTAAAAATTCCTTCACGAACAATTTGTGCTGAATCCCAAAGTGCTAAATCTAAATAATCAATTAATTCACGATTGAAAATATCAGCTGTAACTTCACGCAGTTCTTCCAAAAGCAATCCATATCTTTCAATAGACAATCGCCATCCAATTTGAAAATTTGGACCGCAAACTTTACGAATTCCTTCAATAACTTCAATTGTAAAGCGTGCACGATTTTCTAGACTTCCTCCATATCTATCAGTGCGATCGTTTAAATTTGGCGACATGAATTCTGAAAGAATCCACCCGAAGGCGCCGTGAACAGAGATTCCGTCAAATCCTGCCAATTGCGCTCTTTTTGCCGCGGCGATAAAACTGTCTCGAATACGTTCTACTTCTTCTGTAGTGATTGCTTTAATTCCTTCTAAAGTTTTATTCGAAGCTGGAGCTGGAATTCCGCCAATTGAAGGTTTCGCGCGATGCCCTGCATGATGCAATTGTACGGCTGACAATGCACCGCCATCATGAATTGCCGATGCCATTTTTTTCAATCCTGGTAAATGGTCATCGCTATGAATTCCTAATTGTCTTTCAAATGCGATTCCTCCTGCTTCTACAGTGGAAGCGCTGGTTTGAATTAACCCATAACCACCTTGAGAAAGTTGTTCCATCCAATATTGATCGTATTCAGATGCAGTACCATCAAATTCACTTTGCTGGCTGGTTAACGGTGCGAGCATGAAACGGTTTCTCATTGCTGGACCGTGCAGCAAAGTAAGCGGTTTAAATAAATCAGAAACAGACATATTTTTATTTTTTTAAAGTTCTACTTATGTGAATTATTATTGAATGCAAAGTTGTAGCGATAATCATTCGTGAAAAATGGATGATTTTTACTTTATAATGGACGTTTTAAACCTAATATTCTAAAGACTTTATGCGAGAAAAATTCTCCATTATAAAGTAAATTTTCTCCATTCTTTAGCTGGCATTGTCGTCAGATCTTTGCCTTGTTAATAAAATTTATTCAAAATGAAAAAAACAGCAATTATTATTCTATCTGATCCAAAAGCAGGTTCAGAAGAAGCTTTAGGACGAGTATTCAATGCTTTAGCATCGGCATATGAATTCAAACACGAAGGCGAAGATGTAAAAATTATTTTTCAAGGAGCAGGTATAAGATGGCCTGAACAACTAGAAAAACCAGAGCATCCTGTTAATGCTCTTTATAAAGAAGTAAAAGATCATGTTCACGGTCTTTCTAAAGGATGTGTTGCTGTATTTGGCACTGAAGTTTCTGGTTATGAATTATTAAACGACAACGAAGTTCCAGGAACTCCAGGTTTACCAAGTTTTGTTAACCTTAGAAAAGAAGGTTATGATATTTTGATTTTCTAAATCAGCAATTAACTGCCCTTTTATTTTAAGGGCAGTTTTTTTATTTACATATTTAATGGAATTATACCTTTATTTTTTTGAGTAATTTAGCATAGCTGAATACTCGACAATCAATATTTAAGTTTTAAAATTATGCAGGAAGATGTTCAATATTATATGAATCAATGTTTAGATCTTGCCAAAATTGCTCTAAAAGCAGGAAATCCGCCAGTTGGTGCGCTTATTGTATTTGATGAAAAAGTAATAGGTAAAGGCATTGAATCAGGAAAATCTACGGGAGATATTACCAATCATGCCGAAATATTGTCTATTCGAGATGCTATAAAAAACGGATATTCGGATAAACTGCATCTGGCAAAAATGTATACTACACATGAGCCTTGCATTATGTGTTCGTATATGATTCGCCATCATAAAATAACTGAAATTATTTACGGTACAGCTGTTCCTTATGTAGGCGGTTTTACTTCACAATTTAATATTCTAGAAACCGAAGATGTTCCAAAATGGGAAAATAAACCAAAGATAACTGGCGATGTTTGTGTAGAAGAATGCAATGCGCTCAATTCTCAATTTTTTGAATTATTAAGCAAACCCAAATAAGTATGTTATCACAATCTGTATATACGCTTGTTAACAAACAAAATGGCAATTTATCATTCAAAGTTTTTGAGTTTGATAACAGCAGTTATTTTGATCATATTCAGCGAAATAATTATTTTACCATAATCATCATTACTTCAGGAGAAGGATTAGCCAAAGTTGATCTTTGCGAATATTCTTTTAAAGAAAATACCTTATTTGCTTTCTACCCGTATCAGCCTTTCATGCTAGCTTCTGAAGAACCGCTTACTGGAATTTCTATTCAGTTTCATCATGATTTTTTCTGCATTTACAGACATCATAAAGAGATTGCCGCAAATGGAATTTTATTTAATAATGTTTATCAGCAGCCATTTATTCTTTTAGATGAAAATAATAAACAAACTTTGATGAATATTGTCAGGGAAATTGTCAATGAGCTGAAAATAGATGCTTTGAGAAAAGATGAAGTTTTGGTTTCTTATTTGAAAATATTTTTGGTATTTGCTACGAGAATAAAATTAGAACAGCAATCTATTAAAAATGAAAATAGCAACGACAAACAATTACTTATTATTCAGAACTTAAGAAATGCTATCGAAGATAATTTTAGAATTAAACATTCTGCTAGTGAATATGCTGATATGCTGTATGTAACGCCGGTTGTTCTTGCGCGAGCTGCAAAAAATCATTTTAATATGACACTTTCTGATTTAATTACTGAGCGTATTATTGTTGAGGCAAAAAGAGAATTATATCTCACCAATAAAACAGTAAAGGAAATTGCTTATGAATTAGGCTATGACGACGAATATTATTTTAGTCGTGTTTTTAAAGGAAAAACGGATATTTCTCCACAGCTTTACAGAGATACTATTGGTTTTAATAGAGGAGCCTCTTAAGATAAATTCTTATCTTCCATAAAATGAGTTTGAACCTGTATCGTAAATGTTGCAAAAATTAAAAATCCCATTTCTAATGAAATGGGATTTATTTTTAAAATTATCTATTTTTTATTTTTAAAAACTTTATAAAATATAAAAAGAATAGCCAGCCAAATAGGAATTAATTCTACAGATATTTTCATATTCGTAATCCACATGATGGATAAAATACCTAATAAAAATACGAAACAGATGTAATTGCTTATCGGATAAAATATAGAAGCAAACTTGGTTTTTGTGTTTTCTTTGTCTTTTGTACGTCTAAATTGTAAATGCGTATAGGAAATCATAACCCAATTGATAACTAAGCAAGACACTACTAAAGACATTAAAATACTAAAAGCTTCTTCTGGAATTACTTTATTAATTAAAATACAAATAGCAGCGAAGCATGAAGAAATTAAAATCGCATTAACCGGTACTGATTGTTTGTTTAATTTCTTTAAAAATTTAGGAGCACTACCCTGATCTGCTAAACCAAATAACATTCTGGAGTTGCTGTACACACTGCTGTTATAAACTGATAAAGCTGCGGTTAATACAATTAGATTAAGCACATTGGCGATAAGCTTTGTAAAAAATATTTTATAGCCAAAAAGCTCAAATTCCATTCCGTTTAGATTTTGAAAAACCATTACAAACGGACTGCTGTCTGTAGTAATTTGTCTCCAAGGTGACAAAGCAAATAAAATAACTAATGCACCTACATAAAATATAAGAATTCGATATATAACTTGATTGGTTGCTTTTGGGATATTTTTTTCTGGATTTTCTGCTTCAGCAGCGGTAATTCCAATTAATTCTAAACCACCAAAAGAGAACATAATTAAAGCCATTGCGGATAATAAACCTTGAAAATCGCCAGTTGCAGTTTTTTCAAAAACACCTTTTGGAAAAAAACCTCCATCGTTATACAAATTATGAATTGTAGCGTGTTCTCCTCCTGTTCCGCTTATTAACAAATAAGTTCCAAAGAGAATCATTGCAATAATTGCAACAACTTTTATAATTGAAAACCAAAATTCAGTTTCTCCGTACACTTTTACAGAGGCAAAATTTAAAGCATTAATAACCAGAAAGAAAAATAAACTGGATGCCCACAACGGAATTTCTGGCCACCAAAACTGCACATAAACTCCAATAGCTGTAAGCTCAGCCATACTGACTAAAATATACAAAATCCAATAATTCCAACCTGACGCAAAACCTGCAAAAGAGCCACAATACTTATAAGCAAAGTAGCTAAAACTTCCAGATACTGGTTCTTCAACAACCATTTCACCAAGTTGCCTCATAATAAAAAAGGCAATAATTCCGGCAATAGCATATCCTAAAATAACAGATGGTCCTGCTAATACGGCTGCTGGACCAATTCCGAGAAAAAGACCAGTTCCTATAGATCCTCCTAAAGCAATTAACTGAATGTGTCGATTAGTCAGCCCACGTTTAAGCTGATGGTTTTCTTGATCTTCCTGTATTTCTTGTTTCACAAATTAGATTTTTAAATGAGTAGAATGTACTCATAAATGTATAAACAGCGAAGATAAGTTAAAAAAGTAATCGTGCAAAGCTTTGTTCTGCAGTATCTGTTAGAATTAAACAAAAATATTTAAGCGTAAAAATCATCCTAAATCTTCAATGAAATTCATGATAATTTATTCAGTAGTCACAATAAAAAAAACTCTAAATCAATAATTTAGAGTTTTTTTTTATTGTCTTAATCTTTATATACTATCTTAAGATTTGAGTGAGCTCGATCGAAAATCTGAAACACTTGAAATAAAATCCAATGGTTCCATATAATTAAGATTTTTTGTAATTTTTCCGTTCTTAATAACATACGGATGTGTAAGTAAAATATCTCTAAGAGCACTTTGACTGAAACTACTAACATCGTACATACAAATAAGTGAACAAGAATGTTTTGGAGTTAGAAAATTCAAACTTGCTTCATATTCTAAAAGCTCGTCGGTACCGGGCAGATTTTTTAAAGCCCATACCATATCTCCGCAAGCTCTAACGCTATCATAACCACCTCTTGCTGCTGATAATAAATTCTTTTCGAGCATATTGTACATTTTTTCAGCGGCAAACTCACCATCCTTTATATAGGTATCTTCAGAAGCAAGAACTTCCAATTGACCACTAGACAGTTTTTCTGCAATGGATATACCATTTTCTGCTAGACAGCGACAATGTTCACCATGACGATTTCCTTCTAGTATATTAATAACTTTATCATTTGCATTTAGACCTTCCAAAATATAAGGAATGATTACCTCATATTGCTGTTCTCTGGAATCGAAAAAACCGCAAATGTGCATTGGAGCCGATAATAACTCTCCACATACCGAAAATTGCTTTTGTTTATTCATACATCAAATATATGCAATTAATTGTTTTTAGATACAATTTGTGTAAGCTAAAGTTTTTATCTCCAGCCTAATTCTGGAGCAACATATTTTAGTATAGACGATAAAATATGCACATTGTAATCGACTCCTAAAGTATTTGGTATTGTGAGTAATAGCGTATCTGCTTCTTGAATTGCTTCGTCCTGTGCTAGTTCGGCTATTAACTTATCTGGTTCGGCAGCATAACTTTTTCCAAAAATTGCCCGTTTGTCACTTTCAATATAACCAAAACTGTCCGCACTTTTACCTTGATTTCCAAAATAATATTTGTCTTGTTCGTTGACCAAAGCAAAAATTGAACGGCTAACTGAAACTCTTGGTTCACGATCGTGTCCTGCTTTTTTCCAGGCTTCTTTATACAATCTGATTTGTTCAGCTTGCTGAATATGAAAAGGTTTCCCATTTTCGTCAAACTTCAAGGTAGAACTTTGAAGATACATTCCGTTTTCTGCAGCCCAAACTGCTGTTGCATTAGATGCAGCTCCCCACCAGATTCGCTCGCGCAATCCTTCAGAATATGGTTCAAGACGCAATAAACCAGGAGGATTTGGAAACATTGGATACGGATTTGGTTCTGCAAACCCTTCTCCGCTAAGTTTATCCAAAAACTCTAATGCTTTTTTTCGTCCCATATCTGCATCTGTTTCTCCTGCTTCAGGTTCATAACCAAAAGAGCGCCAACCATCTATAACTTGTTCTGGTGATCCTCGACTGATACCTAATTGTAAACGTCCTCCTGAAATCAAGTCCGCAGCACTGGCATCTTCTACCATGTATAGAGGATTTTCGTAGCGCATATCTATAACTCCTGTTCCAATTTCTATTTTACTGGTTTTAGCACCAATAGCCGAAAGTAAAGGAAAAGGCGATGCGAGCTGTCGTGCAAAATGATGCACTCTAAAATAAGCGCCATCTATACCAATTTCTTCGGCTGCAACTGCCAAATCGATAGATTGAAGCAAAGTATCTGCTGCTGTACGAGCTTTATAGGACGGATGATCAGACCAATGTCCAAAAGATAAAAATCCTATTTTTTTCATACTTAACTTTATTAATATTTTCTATCTCAAATATACGCATCATTTCGGCTTTTCATTAGTTTATAATTCAAAAAAATCCCAATAAATACTTAAAGGGATTTTCTTTGAACTACTATTTTTAACCATTTAATTTTTTTACTTCGTTTTAGAATTTTTTGAAGATTTTGACTCTTTTGAATTACCTAAATTATAAGTCACTTTTTCGATTTTTCCTGTAAACTCAAAAGGAAGTTTGTAATTAAAATCAACTGGAGAACCGGCATCCATTCCGATATCTAAGCCTTCATTTAAAGAAATTTGAATAGGAATTGTTCTTTCCAGGTGTTCCTCTGCTACTTTTTTGCCATTTACCAGCATTGTTACTGTAGCAGCTTTTCCTAATTCTTTTTCCTTTCCTTCATATTTAAAATCAACTACCAATTTTACTTTTCCTTTAGGCAAAACATCTTTTCCTGTAATTGTGGGACGTTCTAATGCCAGATTATTGTAAACAAAACTAGGTTTTCCGTTTTGCACATATAAACCGTAACCGCCAACTAGACCGCCATGAGTTACAATCATACCTTCTGCGCCGCTTTCAGGAATGTCAACATCGGCAGTAATAGACCAAGATTTATTTAAAATACGAGGCGAAGCTTCATTTGGCAATCCTACCTGACCTGGATAATAAGTAAAAGTAGTCGCATCTCCAGCAAGAGTTGGTCTTCCCATAAGTTCTCCGTTAAGTCTTTCTACAGCTCTCCAATCTAAAGGAAGCACATTATATTTAGAAGCTTCAACCCACCATAAATCTTGCATCTCTCGCAGTTTTGTCGGATTATTTGCCGCTATATCATTAGATTGAGTAAAATCTTCATCTACTTTATATAGCTCCCATTTTTGTTTATCTGGATCGAAATTACCTCTATTTGGATTCCAAGGAGCAAAAGATAATGCCGATGCCATCCAGCCATTGTGATAAATGCCTCGGTTTACTCCCAATTCAAAATATTGAGTTGTATGTTTTTCTTTGGCTTTGGCATCATTAAAAGTATAAGCAAAACTAACTCCCTCAATAGGACTTTGCGTGATACCATTTATCGTCTCAGGAGCAGTAATACCGATAAGTTCGTATAATGTTGGCACAATGTCTATAGTATGCGTAAATTGGCTTCTTAAACCTCCTTTGTCTTTAATTTTAGCAGGCCAAGAAATAATCATCGGATTTCTTGTTCCTCCAAAATGAGAAGCTACTTGTTTTGTCCATTGAAATGGAGTACACATTGCCCAAGCCCATTCTGCCGTAAAATGGTTAAAGTGTTTTGGACCACCAAGCTCATCAATAAATTTTATGTTGTCTTGCCATTTTTCTGATACTCCGTTAAAAAACAGATTCTCATTTACAGATCCTTCAATACCTCCTTCTGCACTCGCTCCGTTATCTCCTGCAATATAAATAATGATTGTGTTGTCCGCGTCTGGAAGCTGTTTTACGGCATCTACTACCCTGCCCATTTCATAATCGCAATGTGCGCCGTAACCTGCAAAAACTTCCATCATCCTAGCATAAAGTCGTTTCTGATCTGCGTTAAGCGAATTCCACGCAGGCAGACTTTCTGGTCTTGCTGTTAATTTGGCATCTGCTGGAATCACGCCCAGTTTTTTTTGTCTTTCAAAAGCCTGTTCTCTATACGCATCCCAGCCCATATCGAATTTCCCTTTAAATTTATCAATCCATTCTTTAGGCGCATGGTGTGGCGAATGAGCTGCTCCAGGTGCTAAATATAGAAAATACGGTTTATCTGGAGCGATAGATTTTACTTTTCTAACCCAAGAAATTGCATGGTCTGCAAGATCAACCGTCATATGGTAATTTGGATCTTTTGAAGCAGGAACAAGATTTCTGTTTTCATAAAGCACAGGATTCCAGTGATTCATATCTCCTGCATTAAATCCGTAGAAATATTCAAATCCAAGTCCGTTTGCCCAGCGGTCAAAAGGTCCTGCATCACTAGTTTCCCAAGGCGGTGTATTGTGATTTTTACCAATCCATGCGGTCATATAGCCATTTTGTTTCAGCACCTCGCCAATTGTTCCGCAGCTTCTAGGAAGCACACAAGTATAACCATCGTAACCTGTTGCTGTTTCCGAAATAACTCCAAAAGTAGCAGAGTGATGATTACGTCCAGTTATAAGTGCTGCTCGCGTTGGTGAACACAATGCTGTAGTATGAAATTTATTAAAACGGATTCCCTCTCCTGCTAATTTGTCCATTGTTGGGGAAGGAACACCTCCTCCAAATGTACTAAACTGTCCAAATCCTGAATCGTCTAACAAAATCAACACTACATTTGGAGCACCTTTTGGAGCTTTTATGGGTTGTGGAAATTGCGGTGGATCAGAATCCTGATATGTTCTTCCTACATATCCCGGAAAATGAAAATCGGGCTGAGGTAGTGATTTTGGAGTTCCTGGCTTATTATTTTCCTGACCAAAACTAAAATTTGAAATTAGAATGATAAAGAAAAATGTCTTTACATAGTTTTTTTTCATTTTCGTTTTAGAAATAAAATAAGCTTTATTAAAAAAATCTTTCGCTTTCATATTTAATTGTTTTTAATAAGTCAGTTATTTTACTTCTTCAAAATCTCCAGGTTTCCATGTATTATTAAAAGCGCCTTTTTCAGGCCCATAAATACGGATATAGGCAAACCACCCTCTGTTTGGAATTGTTTTTATCCATTGACCTTCTTTTCCGGCGGGAGCTTTTGGACCGAAGTATAAGTCAACACTATTTTCGCCTATTTTATCTTTCAGTTCAAACAAAGAGCGAAGTGCCGCTTTATTTTGATCGGTTACAACCTGACTTCTTGTAATAGCATCATAAATGGTTATAGACCAGAATAATTTTGCTGGAACGGGAGTCGGAATTGTAAGCTTGTAAGTTTTACCGCCGTCGACATATTTTCCTTCAGCATCTTTAAGTCCAAGCCAATATAGTGAGCCGCCTCCCTCTTTTCTTCTAAACATAGAAGGAGATGCTCCAATGGCTTGATAAAACCAAGTTTCTCGCCCATCAAGATCTACGTAATCTGTAGTGTTAAAATCTCCATCTTCAAATCGTAGTGCCACCCATTCCCATTGGCGATCTTTCCATACAATGCGATCAGGACGGCGATCGGCAAACGATTGTACTCTCATTTGTGCATTAGCGATTTTAGCAGCTTTTTCGAGAATTGCTTTCAGTCTTTCATCTGGTTTAAAAGGTTGACCTTTTTTAATTCCTAAAATAGCCAGTTCACCATAATAATTTCTGTAGCCTTCATAAACAGGTTCTCGCTGTATTACATCGTTTAGGTTTTCCCAATATTTTATATTATTCTCCCATGAGACTGGAGTCGTATTTTGAGGTTTGTCTGTGAGGTCAAGCCAATCTGGTTCTTTCCAGTCAGCAGGTTTATTAAGCGGATATACTTTTACTGTTTTAATTCTATCCATAGCCGCTTTTACATCTCCTCCAACAGGAAGCGATCTTATACCAACAGTAAGATTGTTCGAAGAAGATTTCCAAACATGGTAGCCAGAAGCAGGTACAACGCCTTTATAATCGGGAGGTAAAAGCAGATGTTTCCCTCCATTACCAGCATCAGGTCCGGGAATTCCCATATCGGCTACCCATCGCTGATTAACATCCATTGCCACCACAATAAGCGGGCCTTTAGGAATATCTATAATCATTGGCCCTTTTGATAAATCTATAGGGATAGGTCCGTAAGGCGTATCTGAATTGAGGGTAAAACCTAATTGTCCAGGTTTTGTATCTAAAGTTCCAAATGATTTATTTGGAATAATTTTAATACTGTCATTTCCTTTAACCAATCCCTCGCCAGAAACAGTCGGATAGAAAAATTTATACGCTTGTATGGCACGGGTGAGATCTGCGTCATCGTAGGCTTTTTTAATTGTAGCTTCTGTTGGATAACCGCCGACAAATTCATAATCTGAAACAGACTCTGAAGAATTAGTACTAGTTGAAGTATTTTCGGCTTCTTTTTTACAACCCGCGAAGACCAACAACAAGAAAGAGATATAAATTAATCTTTTCATATAAATTGATTTAATTAGTTAAACTTCAAAACGTTATCAAAGTTATACTGCAATCAATTTAAAATTATTCTGAACCTCTAAATTTAGGTTTCAAATTATAATTTGAAACAAAGTTTTTTGCCAATAGATAAAATATGAAACACCGCTAAATATATTATATATAAAAAGTTTCGTTTAACAAATAAGCAATAAACGATATTCGCCTTCATTTTCTAACGGCGCTCTATGAATACAAGGTAACACTTGTTGTTTTGGATGATCTACTGCCAGTCGCCAAAGATGCATTAATCCTAAATTAATTGGTCTTGCATCGGCATGAAGCTGATAATGCAAATCAAAATAATTCTCCTTTAGAAAGTTTTCGAATTCATTCTCTGCCCCATCATGCAGTTCTTTTAGCTTCGCGCGAATTTCTGGAATTAGGATTTTTTGCTCTGCCTGTGAATTAGAAACAATATCACTCGCCGCTCCGTGATAGGTGCATAAAAAAGTATCGGTTGCAATTGGCGAACGATCAACATGAAACGAATACACGTCGGTCGTTATAAAATCAAATTCATCATCACGTTCATAACACTTTAGTAAATTAAGCGATGGCGAAGCTCCAAAATCAGTTAATAATTGTAAATCATTTAAGATTATTTCTCTTGCTCTATTTCCCTTTTCTGAGAGTTGAAGCGCGATTAAATCTTCTGGAAAAACTTCTGTTATATTTTCTTTTAAAGATAATTTAGTTACAATCTCATTAAAATCGCCATCCAAATTTCTGTGCCAGCAAAGCGCATTCATTTCTCCCTTGAAATCGGTATTTACAAGTTCAGAGAAAGTCGATACAATTCCAATTTGGCTGTTGTCAGAAAATCTATTGTTAATTGTCATTGTTATTGATTTGATTCTAAACGCTTCAAAATTAGTGTTCTTAAACGCGCCTCATGTTCATCTCCCCAATTTCCAATAGCTGAAATTACCGGAATTAAAGTTTTCCCAAAATCAGTTAGACTATATTCGACTTTTGGAGGTACAACTGGGTAAATAATCTTTGAGACTAGTTCATGCTCCTCTAATTCCTTTAGCTGAATATTCAAAACCCTGCGTGAAGCATCAGGTATTTTTCGCTGTAGTTCACTTGGGCGCTTATGTCCCTGATCGATAAACCAAAGTAAACGAATCTTCCATTTACCATATAGCACTTCACCAATAAGGTCAAGTCCGCAGTTTAAGTTCGGTATTATTTTTCTCTCATACATATTACAAAATTAAACCTATATCTCAATCTATGCAATAGGGGAAAAATTTATCCCTATCTGAATCGTAACTCCGTACTTGTGAGGAACTAACATACTTCCGAGATTTGTACAAAAGAAATTAAATCGATTATAAGATGGACTATCAAAATGAATTATCAGACAAAATTGCCTTAGTAACAGGAGGTACAAAAGGAGCTGGAAGAGCAATTGCAGAAAGACTCCTACAAGCTGGCGCAACAGTTATTATTACCGCAAGAAATGCGCCCGAAAATGAAAACAGCAATTTGCATTTCATTCCTGCAGATTTGAGCAAGGCAGAAGGAACACAAAAAGTAATCAACGAAGTGTTATCAACTTACGGTAGGCTTGACATTCTAGTGAACAATCTTGGCTCTTCAGCAACTCCTGCTGGTGGTTTTGCCATGTTAAATGATGAAGATTGGGAATCAACATTTATGGCTAATTTGTTTGCTCCTGTCCGACTGGACAGAGGATTTTTACCCCAAATGATAGATCAAAAAAGTGGTGTAATTATTCACATAGCTTCTATTCAAGGCAAGCTACCTTTATTTGATTCAACTTTGCCTTATGCCGCTGCAAAAGCGGGATTGATCAATTATAGCAAAAGTTTATCAAATGAAGTTACACCCAAAGGTATACGTGTGTTGACTGTTTCGCCAGGATGGATAAATACAACAGCATCTACAGCGTGGCTGGGCGAGATTGCAAGAAATTCAAATATTACTGTAGAAGAAGCTCAACAAAGTGTCATGGATGCGCTTGGCGGAATACCTTATGGACGACCTGCCCAACCCGAAGAAGTAGCTGAATTAGTTGGTTTTCTTGTTTCGCCAAGAGCCAGTTATCTTACAGGAACTGAATTTGTAATCGATGGTGGAACCGTACCAACTATTTAATAACATTTAAAAAAAAACATGAATTTACCGAAAGTAATAACAGACTTGATTAATGCACAAAATAATTTTGACAGCATTGCCTATACTAATTGTTTTTCTGAAACAGCTGAAGTGTTTGACGAAGGCAAAAAGCATAACGGAAAATCAAATATCCAACGTTGGATCGAAGAATCGAACAGAAAATATAGATCAATAATGAAACCTCTTGAATATACCGAAAATGGCATTTCAAGTATTTTATCAGCTGAATGTTCAGGTACATTTGACGGAAGTCCTATAATATTAAATTTTCATTTTGATATTGTTGATGGAAAAATTCAACATTTGAAAGTGACAGGATAATAACTTTTTAGTGACAGCTATAAAAAAAAACTCTAAATTATTGATTTAGAGTTTTTTTATCTTTTATATTTTTGAATCTATTGCTTTGACAATTCTGCCTCTGTATGCAATGCACAAAACCAATTATTGTTTTCTTTAATCCACGTAGAAGTGCAGGCACATTTCATGGGAGGTTTTTGCTTATCATCTTTAATTCCTAATTCTATAATGTATCCTATAATTGCCGTATTTTCGGCAATTAATTTCGTCTCAACATTAGAAATATTCAATACTTTGATTTTGTCACCATCACCAGATTCAAACATCTTTTTAAACGTAGATTCGTCTACACTTTGTACACCGTTTTTACTGGCAATTATACAAGGAAAGAGCGTTAGGTTTTTAACCGTTTCATACTCATGATTTTCCATTCCATTCCAGTACTTTTTTTCTAGTTCAATAATTTGCTTTTCCATAATCAATCATCATTTATTAATAAACAAGTGTATATAACTGATAAAAAGAGCTATTTGTTATCAAATTCTCTGCGGTTGTAAAAACCGTCATCATCACTATAATATACAGAGTCTGGATCATTTTCAGGATAATAAGATTTCATTACTCTTCTTTCATATTCCCTGTCAAAATTGTCGACACTGTTATATCTGTTTGTATTTCTAAAGGTATTGTATCCAATATTGTTAGCCATTACGATTTTTGTGTCTTTGTTTATACTTACAGATCCAATTGGTATAATAATATGGCTGTCTCCGTCTTTATAAACAAGCTCTTTATTATTTTCGTTGGCTATAACATCGTGAACTTCATTTCGGCTGTCTTCAATTAGTGCTTTGTCTACTTTAACATCTAGGTATACAACACGTTCCATATCTTTATTTACCCAAAGATTATCAATTTTACCAATAGTGCGGTTGTCAGCATCTACAATTTTCCATCCTCTAACATCAGAATAATTAGATGCAACTTTATAATCAGATAACTCGTCTAGTTTGTATAAATTTCTATGTTTAGTTTCCATAATTTCTTTTTTAATTAACGTTTTCAACTTCTATAGTGCTTTCACTATTACTCTGATGATCAACAAAGTAAATGTAGTATACAATTGCAGCTATTATCAATAATAGTACGACCCAAGGCCATACTCTTTTCTTTCTTTCAATTTTTATTTCAGCCATAACTTTTTTCTTTGATTTAATAATAGTTTTAATACTCAACTAAAGGTACAAATGACAAAAAAACTATAAAGTATTAAATTTCAACAGGATGTTACAGAATTTCCAGTAAAGCTGATTTATTTTTGATTAAGAAAAAGATTCTATTAATTTTTTTATTAAAGCAAAAAAAAAGCCCATTTCAAAGAAAATGGGCTTTTCGGTTTATTGTTTAGCTCCACTCTGGGAACTGGGTTTTATTTAAATCAAGTTTTTCAATAGCTTTTATATCAGCATCATCTAGTTTAAAATCAAAAATATTGAGATTTTCTATAATATGCGCTTTTTGAGAAGACCTCGGAATAGCAATAATGCCACGTTGATAATGCCATCTTAAACTAACTTGCGCGGTCGTTTTACCGTATTTTTTAGCAATCTGAGTTAATACTTCATTTGTAAAAAGACCGTTTCTTCCTTCTGCAAAAGGAGCCCACGCTTCAACATAAATATCATGTTTTTTAAGGACATTATAATCATTATTTTGCTAAAAATAAGCATGAGTTTAATCTGATTCAGAACTGGTTTTACTTTGGCATAAGACAAAAGATCTGCCAATTGAGCTGGATTGAAATTACTTATACCAATTGCTTTAATTTTTCCAGCTTTATACAATTCTTCCATTGCTTTCCAAGATCCTTTTACATCTCCTCTCGGGCGGTGTATCAGATATAAATCAAGATATTCAAGTTGTAATTTTCTTAGAGTTTCTTCAAAACCTTTTTTAGCATTTTCATATCCAGCATCATCAACCCATAGTTTGGAGGTAATAAAAAGTTGTTTTCTGTCAATTCCGCTTTGTTTTATTGCTTTGCCTATTGCTTCTTCATTTCCATATACTTTTGCGGTATCGATAAGACGGTAACCCGCTGAAATAGCTTCTACAACAGATCGCTGGCATACTTCTCCGTTGAGTCCGTATGTTCCAAATCCGAGTATTGGCATTTTTAAGCCATTGTTCAGTTTAACATCTGGAATATTTGCTACAACATTATCTGTTGTCTCATTTGCGAATAATTTGGGCATACCGAACATACCTAAGTACATTCCGGCTGCAACAAATTTTGCGCTATTTTGCAAAAACTTACGTCGATTTATTTCGTTTTTTTGGTTTTGAGAATTCATGGTTTTGGAGTATTAGACAATTATAAATAAAAGTATAAATAAAGTTTTTATTTTTTCTAATACTGTTCTGAAAACGAGAAAAAGTTCTAGAAGTAAAAATTATAATAAGAATCTCAAATTACCTATTTCTAACTATATAGAAAAGTATTTCCTCTTCCAATTCTCTAGATAGATTTTCAGACTCTAATTTATGTTGAAGATTTCTTTCGATCCTTTTATCGTAATTTTTAGTCTTAGATATGCTTACACAATAGTCATCGCATATCATTTTAAATTTTTTATCTGCCACGTACATTTCTCTTATCGATTCGAAATATCCGGCAAACTTTATATTGTATAATTCATCTGGCAGTGGCATAAATAATTATTTAAAAAGTTGATGACCTTATTCAATTTCAATAAAGAATATAATTTTAGCTAAATAAAAACGTAGATTACTGACACTTATAAAATTAGATTTTTTTTACTTGAATGATCACTCTAAAACATAGCAAAAAGGTTGCATTTTATAAGATGCAACCTTTTTTATATTGGTCATTTGAAAATCAAAAGATGAAATAAAGCATTAAATGTGTAAGTTCAATACACACTGGGAGGTTCTTAAAAAAACAAGGTAGTTTTCTCCTTTATATGTAAATATGAATCAAGAAATTTGTTTCATGTTACAATCTGAAACAACATTACTTATTATTTTTCGAGCAATTCTATATTATTATTCTTTCGCAAACTTAATGATGAGATGCGATACCTCTAATACTGAACGCGCAGGTCTATTTTCTTCTGGCACGACCAAACGGAACGGACCTACTCCATTTTCTAATGGTTTTCCGTCTTTCATATCTGCCAAAATGATAATTCTGTTTGTAAACGCTGGATCTAGTTCTGCCAAAGAAAAAATAACTTCATAACCATCGCTTCCTCTTACAAGCATGTATTTAGTTAAGTTTTCTCCTTTAAGCTCTTTTCCTAACGTTACTCCAGCCTGTTTCAATATTTCAATAATTGGAACTCCTGAATATTCTTGCAGTTTTCCTTCACGATTTTTCATACTAGCTTGTACATGCGGAATCTTAGCAAAATCTGAAGCGCTAATAGAAAGTGGTTTTAAAACCTCTCCTTCTACTTTTAAAATTGCTTCTTTAGAAGAATTTTGCGCTACTAAATTGTTGTTAAAACCTGAAAAAAATAATGTTGTGATTAAAATAAAGGATAAAAGTTGGTTTTTCATTTTCGCTATTTTTAATTGTTGATTGAATTCTTCAAATGCGGATCAGAAAATTTTGGATTACTAATAAATGTTGAATCCGTTAGCATTTTAAGAAAACTTATAATATTTGATTTTTCTTCAGTTGTTAATCCTAGATTTTTTCCATTTAAATTGTTAGAATTATTCCTTAAAGATATACTTAAAGTTTTGCTGGCAATAATGTGTTCGTTGTAATGATCTAATACTTCTTCTAAAGTTTTAAATCTTCCATCATGCATATATGGCGCAGTGAGTGCTATGTTTCGAAGTGTTGCAACACGAAATCTTCCTTTGTCATTTGCTGCTCCAGTAAATCCCTCACGTCCAATATCTTTTGGTTCTTCATCAAGACCATTATTATGAAATAATTCCATATACATTTTGGGTGTTCCGTGACATTGCGCGCAGTTTGCACCTCTAATATTCTTTTCTGGAATTGGCGAATTCATAAACAATTCCATTCCTTTTAGTTCTTGCTCAGAAGGCTTATATTCATTTCTTAAATATTTATCATAACGAGAATTGGCAGATATTAAAGTGCGTTCAAATTGTGCAATTGCTTTAGTTATCTTGTCTCCTGTTATTTCCGCAGAACCAAATGCTTCTCTGAAAAGAATTGGATATTCTTTTGTTTTCTGAAGCTCTTTAACCGCTTTGTCTACATAATTTCCCATTTCGTGAGGATCGTTAAGCGGAAACTTTGCTTGTTCTTCTAAACCTTTTGCTCTTCCATCCCAGAAAAAATTACGAACCCAAAGAAGATTCGCCAATGACATAGAACTGCGTTTTGTTGGCATATTATCAACACCAGAACTAAATGCTTTTCCGTCTGTAAAAGCAAGTTTTTGCTGATGACAACTTGCACAAGAAATTGTTTTACTCGAAGATAATTTTGTTTCATAAAACAACATTCTTCCTAAATAAACGCCTTGTTTAGTCATTGGATTATCTTCTGGAACACTAATTCTATTTCCGAAATAATCTGGATATTCTAATTTATAAGGATCAACATATAGAGGTTTTATGTCAATGGCAGCCATAAAAATTCCGGCTGCAACTAACACAAATAATAAAATGATTTTTTTATAATGTGATTCTATATTCAAAATCAGATTTTTTGTTTTAAACTATCTATTTTTTATTGATTAAAGAAACGAAGCGTTACAAAGAAATTTCTTCCTTCTTCAGGAAATCCTTCAACCAAACTATAATTTCTATCGAATATATTGCTTATTCCAGCATCAAGGCTGAAATTTTTTAATATTTTTCCCGAAGCATAAAAATTTAGAAGCGTATAATCTGGAACTCGTGTACCATAACTTGTACTAAATCTAGCCGAATTAAATTCTGCATTCGCGATTAAACGCAAAACTTTAAACGGTTCATATTCTAAAGTTCCCATAACTTTTGTATTCGGAACATCTGTAAAATGAATCGTTGGATTAGTAATATTTTTTCTTTCTATATAAGTGTAATTGGCGTTAAAAGACAAGTTCTTCAAAATCGAATAATTAATCTGTGCTTCTACTCCACGATATTCTGCTTCACCAAAATTCTGCATTTGCGATTTTCCAGGCTGCACATTGCTTACGCTTAAAATTGCATCGGTAATTGAACTATAAAATAATGCTGTTTGAAAATTGATTTTTTCTAAGAAAGTCGCACTATAATTAACTTCATAATTTAATGCTTCTTCTGGTTTTAAAACTGGATTCGGAATAGCGGTTCCCATTCTATAAGAATAACGGTCTTTTATGGTTGCAAATCTTGTTTTCTGCGAAACTGTTGCTCCAAGTTTATTAGCTTCGTTCAACTGATAAAAAAGTCCAATCTGCAAATTGTAAGCATCGCTCGCAGCGGTCGCTGGATAATCTGAAATTACTTTGGTTGTACTGTTGTAATCTTGAGCCTGAATATTCTTTCTGATATTATAACTAGCGCCCGGAATTACAGTAAATTTATTTGAAATATTAAACACATCTTCAATTCCAAATAAAATGGTATTGTCAATAAAATGACGCACTGGTTCTCCCAAATTATGTTCTCTGTGAACATCTTCTTTAAAATGTACCGCAGCTTTAAAATCATTTTTAGGTATAATCTGCGTATTGTATTCTACATTTCCTCCATAAGTATAATCATCGTAAAGACTCTGAAATGCGTATCCTTTGGTCATTGTTGAATATGTTTTATCGTCGTAACTATTCAGCGTGTTTTTGAATTTATCATAGTAAATTCTAGTCTTCAAACTATTTTGATCGTCAAGATTTGAATTCGAAATAAAATAATAGCTTTCTTTATTCCAAACTGGCCATTGCCAAAAACGCGGATTTGCTAAAAGTGAATTTTTACTATCGCTTCCCGCATAAACAGGATTTCCTTTCTCACCTTGCTGATTGATATAACCCAATGCATATTCGCTTTTTTTATTCGGAGTCCATCCAACTTTAAAAGTTATTTTCTGATCTTTTCTATAGGAATTATCTCTTTGTGCGCCATCTTCATTTTTCATCGGAACAAAATCAGAAGACATACTGGTCGAATTTCTATCTAAATACGAATAACCTCCTTGCAAATAAAACTTTCCGAGATTAGAACCAATATTGATGTTTCCGCGATAACCATTATCGTTAATTGCACCCAAAGCGCCGTCATATTCTAACTTTTTTAAAGGTTTTCTAGAAATAAGATTAATGGCTCCTCCTAAAGAATTTGGACCGTAAAGTACAGACGAAAATCCTTTAGACACATCTACAGCAGCCAAATCGAAAGTTGTAAATCTGGCTAAATCAACATAACCATCATAAGGAACGTAAACCGGAATTCCATCCATATAAACTGGCACTTGCCTTAAATCAAAACCTCGTACAGAAACCATCGACTCGTTTCTTGGCCCCGACGCTGTTAAAGTTACGCCAGGAAGCAGATTTAATGCTTTTGAAACCTCCATTTTGTTTTGAGATTCCATTTTTTTTGATGTAATTCTATTCAAAGTATCTCTGTTTTGATTCTGAGTTATTACTACTTCGCCTAGAATAAAAATATTTGATGTTTTTAGAGAATCTGTTTCGGTTTTCCTGTTTTGCTGCGAAAATCCGATCAGCGGAAGAAGCATAAATACTGCAAATTTTAGTTTCATGGTTAATGGTATTTTCAGTATGTTTTAAAATGAATACTGATGATTAAAAAAAATCTATTTTGGTTAATTACGTAGTTTTAAGTTTTACAAAAATAAGTATTTATACTTAAATAAAAAATAAGTAATTTGATTTTTTCATTTTTATGTCAGCAACTGAATTATAGGATTAAATGCTTTGGAAGCTACTAACACTTTTTGTCCAATTTTATATTCCTGTGCTTCGTCATCGGTTGCAATAACTTTTATAATATTATTTCCAGAAGAAACTTGAACAACATATATAATATCACTTTTAGCAATACTTATTATTTCTCCTGTAATTTGAAATTTACTGCTGATTTTTTGTTCTGAAAAGACATTTTGAGGCGTTCCTTCTTTTATAATTTTACCCTGATCAAGAACAATAACTTTATCAGAAAGTTTGAAAATTTCTGAAATGGAATGACTTACCATTAAAATAGTCAAATTGTATTTTTGATGAATTTGTAAAATATAATCCTGAAGTTTAAATCTCATTTCATCATCTAAAGCCGATAGCGGTTCATCGAGCAAAAGAATTTCGGGTTTACGAACTATTGCTCTCGCCAAAGCGACACGCTGTTTTTGTCCGCCAGATAAATTTTGAGGTTTGCTGTTTTGAAGAGATTGCAATTCCATTAATTCTATTAATTCGGAAACAATCTCTTTTGAATCATTTTTAGATAAAGCAAACTCCAAATTTTCTTTTACCGTTAAATTTGGAAATAAGGCAAAATCTTGAAATACAAACCCAACGGAACGTTTTTGAATAGGAAGATGAAACTTTTTATTAGAATCGTCCCAAATTGATTCTTCTACTTTTATAGTAACTTTTTCTGCTTTGGTCAGACCTGATAAAATGCGAAGTATTGTTGTTTTTCCTGCTCCAGAATTTCCATAAATAGAAACAAATTGTCCTTTTTCTATTGTCAAAGAAATATCTAATGGCAATTTTCCATTTGCTGTTTCGAGCATTTTATAGGCATCAATCTGTATCATTAATAAAGAGAAGTTTTTCGGGATTTATTATGAATTAAATGAACGGCCAAAAGAATAGAAAAAGAAAACGCGAATAATATTCCTGCATATACATTGGCATTATCGTAATTCATCGATTCAACTTCTTCATAAATTGCAATCGAAACTACTTTTGTTTCCTCAGGAATACTTCCTCCAACCATTAAAACGACTCCAAATTCTCCTAAAGTGTGCGCGAATGTCATAATTATTCCCGTAAATAAAGAAGCACGAATATTTGGAAGCAAAATTTTGGTAAGCGTTGTAAACCTCGATTTTCCCAAAGTAAAAGCGGCTTCTTGCAAAGCTGGCGGCAGATTTTTTAATCCTGATAAAATCGGATTTACCATAAAAGGCAAACTGTACAATACTGAAGCCAGAATTAACCCTTCGAAAGTAAAAACCAATCTTACATCAAAATAATCAGATAAAAATTTTCCAAAAGCATTTTCTGGACTAAAGGCTATTAAAAGATAAAAACCTAAAACCGAGGGCGGTAAAACTAAAGGAAGACTTATAAGCGCTTCAATCACGGCTTTTAATTTAAACCGACTGTAGCACAACCAATAACAAAGCGGAATCGAAACCACTAACAGAATAATTGTTGTGATCAAAGCCAATTTTGCTGTGAGCCATAAAGGATCTAAATTAATCATCGGCAGATAAGCTTACTTCGTTAGTTTTTATTAAGGCAATCACGCTATCACTTTCTTTTATATCCAATTGTTCGCAAGCCTTACTGGTAATAATGGATTGTATATTTTGCTGGTCTGCAAGTAAATTAATCTGACTAAGTATAATTCCTTTTTTTACAGATTTAACGATACACGGAATTTGATTTTGAACACTAATTTGCGGATTTAAATCTTTAGAAATAATTACTTCTGTTTCTTTAAAAATAATTTTAACCGCTTGACTTTCTTTTAAATAATCGGCTGAATCTGGAGTATCTAAAATTATAGAAGAAAAAATAAAATCATGAGATTTGACTTTTACTAACGAAATGCCTTCATAAGATTGGATTTCAGATATATTTCCTTTTAATACATTCATTTCGTTTTGGTGTCGTATCCGTAATATTTCAAAATCGAAGTTGCCTTTTTTGAAGATATAAAATTATAAAATTTTAGAGCATTTGCATTGTCTTTTCCGTGTTTCAATACAACACATCCTTGTTCTAAAGGCGAATGGCTTTTTTCTGAAATAATATAATATTTTCCGCCCTCTTTTTTCATATTTGGTGTAAGAACGAGAGATAAAGCCGTGATGCCAATATCTGCATTTCCAGTGGTTACAAACTGATTCGCTTGCGTGATATTGTCTCCAAAAACTAACTTGCTTTTTACTTTATCATAGATTTTGTAAAATTTCAAGCTTTCTACGGCTTTTTCGCCATAAGGCGCAGTTGAAGGATTTCCGATTGCTATTTTACGTATTGAAGTTTCTAAAAGACTATTTATCTTTTTAGTGTTCGGATCTGTTTTTTTACTCCAAATAACCAATTTTCCAACGGCATACATTTTTACTTTTGAAGCTGTAAATTTATTTTTTTCCAATTGATTGGGATAATCCATATCGGCAGAAAAAAACAAATCAAATGGCGCGCCACTAGAAATCTGCTCATAAAATTTTCCCGAAGCTCCGTAAGTAATCTGCGGATTAATACCAGGATTTTGAATCTTAAAAACCGTATTTATAGAGTCTAAAGCTATTTTAAGATTTGCCGCAGCAACAATTGTAAATTTCTGTTGTGCATTTACAGTCCCAAAAAATAATAGCACCAACATTGTCAAATGAGACAAAAATCTTTTTTTAATCTTCATACCAAATTAATTGATTTTGGTCATTTTGATACAAAATGAGCCATTAGTAATGGTAAAAATAGGCATTCTAAAGCAGATTTTAAAGCACGATTATTTTTAAAAAGCAAAAGCCATACAAAGCAATTTGTTTAGCTTTAACTTTTATTAATCAAGTCCCAAACAAGATCAAGCGTCAGCAAGGTTTTTAAACGAGTTCCGCAACTTAAATAAATCCAAGTTCCTAGAGATTCTCCTGCTGCAAACATGCAGGTAATCTGAGAAATATTAACGGTATATTGTGTGAGATCGTCGGTTCTAAATTGGATTGTTTTCATTTTAAAAGATATTTGAGGCAAAATAGTGTAAATGCAAAATGTCAATTTACACATTACGGTCAAATCTATTCAATAATGCTGATTTGTCTTTTAAATACGATTTAAACTAACATTACTTTTAAAACCTAAATTTTCAATAACTATAAGAAAAAACCACACTTTTCAATCTCATTATTAAGAAGATGTAAAATATAAAATACAACAAAGATTGTATAACAGTTTTGCTTTAATAAAAAGTAAATTTGAATGTTTCTTAAATTTATTATCATGAAAAATCTTCTGCCAATTCTAATCGTTATTTTCTTTTTCTCTTGTCAGCAAAAAGAGAATAAAAACACTGTTGTTTCCTCAATAGATTCCACTTCTGTAAAGCAAAATAAAGAGCCGAAAAAAGAAGAAAACAAACAAATTGGCGATACTATTTTTATGAATTTTAAAAATGAAAAAGATACATTTGCTGCGGAAGGAGTTTTAGATTCTCTGCATTCTAAAATTTACATAAAATTTGATAATGAAGATTTGGGCGAACTAAATGCGAGAATTATTCCAAATACTGAAAAAGCTAATATTCGTTTCAATCAAATTATTTTTCCTGATAAAACTTCAGACGGACCTTTTGGAATGGACTTAAATACACAACTCACTCAAAAAGGAAAAACTATTTTAGTAATTGGACATTCATTAATGGCTGAAAATCCTTATTATGGCAAATTTAAAGTTGAATTAAAGCATAATAAAACAGGAAAATAGTAGAATTCTAAGCAGATCTACAGGATTCAAAAAAATTAAAAGCTCTTTTTTCTGCGTATGAATAGGAAGAATCTCTTAGAGGAAAAGCACAATGTCCACCATATTTTGGAGTTTCGAGATAAACATAAGCGCTTTCTTTAGCAATTGCTCTCGGATAACATCTTTCTCCTAAAAAAGGATCGTCAAGCGAATTGATAATCAAAACTGGTGTAGTAATATTAACTAGTGAAAATTCTGGAGAAACTCGCTGATAGTAATCATCTCGACTTGCAAAACCATGAAGCGGCGCCGTAAAATACTGATCTACTTCATCAAAAGAAGTAATTTTATCAATCTGATCGCTATTAATAAAATCTGGAAACTGTGCTGCTTTGTATTTCAATTTCTTTTTGATGTCTATTGTAAAATTCTTCAAATAAACTTTATTAAAACCTTGTTTAAGAACTTCTGCACTTGTTGCAATATGCGTAGGAACCGAAATCGAAACGGCGGCTTTTATACGTTGATCGATCTTTGTCCAGCCCAAATAATTTAAAAGCTGCACTCCTCCCATCGAATAACCGATTAAATAAACATCTTCAAAACCTTGATTTAAAACAAATTGCACCACTTCATCTAAATCATCTACCGCACCATGATGATAAAGTCTAGGAAGACGATTCATTTCTCCGCCGCAAGTCCTGTTATTCCATGCAAAAACCGAAAAGCCTTTATGTTGAAAATAAGTTGCACAGCTATTGTTGTAAGTTCTTCTAGAATCTCCTTCTAAACCATGACATAAAATAACGGCCTTTTTAGAATCATTAATTATAAAATCGATATTAATAAAATCACCGTCTTCTAGTTCGTGTTTTGTTCTTGTGTATTCTGGAACATCAAACTTTTTGATCAAAGCCGCATAAATAGTAGAAATATGCCTATTTCGATGCATTAAAGAAGGAAAATTATATTCTGACTGTTCAATTATTGGCATGATGAAAAGTTTTTTGTCCTTATAACAAATTTAAGAAATCAATTAATACCTTTTTATTTCGTTTAAAAAAATAAGGACTCAATTTCGAAATAAAGTTTTCAATTTAATAAAAATAGTTACATTTGCCATTCAATAAAAAAAGAAATGAAAAACTTAATTACAATTATTATTAGCATTAACACAATTATCGGCGATAATCGTGAGGAGTGTCTTTTTAATTAAGTTTACAAACTATAAATAAAAAACCTCCCTCAACCGGGAGGTTTTTTTATTTGATAAAACATGAAAAATTTAACTTCAATTATTATTAGCGCAATTATTATTACCTGTCTCTTTTGACGAGTCGGAATTATATTGTCTATAATCAACCTTTCTCAGTCAAAACGAGAAAGGTTTTTTTTTACTTCAAAATTAACCTAAAAGAATTTGAAAAAACAAATGAAAGAACAACACAACTTAACGATTTACACAGAAGACCGATTTGATTTAATCAATAAAATTTCACTCGTTTTTACACGAAGAAATATAAAAATCGAAAGTCTCAATATTTCGCTTTGTGAAATTGATGATATTTACAAATACACTATTTTAATAACTGAAACTCCTGATGCAGTTAGAAATATTGCGCTTCAAATAGAAAAAATTATAGAAGTTTTTAAATGTACTTATCATACCAATCAAGACATTGTTTGGACACAAGTGGTTTTATTTAAAATACCTACTAATCAAATTATTACAAATGAAAAATTGAATGATATTCTTAGAAAATATAATGCGAAACATCTTTCTGTTGCCAGCACTTATACCATATTTGAATTTACGGTTCAAGAAATACAAAGTATTAATATGATAAAAGAACTTGAAAAATTTGAACTTGTTGAATTTGTAGAAAGTTCTAGAATTGCGATTGCTAAGTCTGGTAATCGATTTATGAAAGACTAAAACATTTTTTAATCTTAAGGCTAAAAACCTCCGCAGGATGCAACAGGACACGTCCCAAACTATATTTCGTTATTTTTGAAACTATCCAAAAAAGAAAAAATGAATTCCAACAAATTGACTTTACCGTTTTTAAGTATTTTTCTTGTCTTAAACTTCAATGTTTTCAGCCAAATTACGCTTCCAAAAATTCTAGGACATAATATGGTTTTACAGCAAAACAAAGAAGTATCAATTTGGGGAACTGCAAGCGCGGGCGAAAAAATATCGGTAGATTTTGCTGGACAAAACAAAACAACGATTGCTGATACTTCGGGCAAATGGTCGCTGAAATTAAAACCAATGAAAGCGTCTTTCAGTCCGCGAGAAATGACGATAAAAGGAACAAATACTATTGTTCTAAAAAATATTTTAATTGGCGAAGTCTGGCTTTGTTCTGGACAGTCAAATATGGAATATGCTATGAGAAAATATAGCAAATTTGAAACAGCCACGAAAGGATACAAACCGCCAGAAGACGATTTGAATAAAGCAGACAATACGTATATCCGTATTTTTTTAGATCGCAGAAAATATATGGAACCAAGTCCTGAGCATTTAGGTTGGGATGCTGCAATGGGAAAACCTTTAGTAGATTTTTCTGCCGTAGGATATTATTTTGCTAAAGATTTGTATGCCAAATTACACGTTCCTATCGGAATGATTTCTGCCGCAGTTCCAGGAAGCAGAATTGAGCCTTGGATTCAGGCTTCTAAAATGGAAATAACTCCTAAATTGAAAAATGGCAAAACATTAGAAAAACTTAGCGCAGATGGCGGCGATTCTGGAAAGTTTTATGATACCATGATTCAACCTTTAATTCCTTACACATTAAAAGGATTTCTTTGGTATCAAGGCGAATCGAATTGCTTTCTGAATGAAAATATTCGTTATGCTTACAAGTTTAAAACGTTAATAGAAAGCTGGCGAAATGATTGGAATGATGAAAATTTACCTTTTTATTTTGTACAGCTTGCTCCTTACGCCTATTCGACTACCAAAGACGAGCGCCCGCATAGTGCTGAACAGCTTCCAGAATTTTGGGAATCGCAAAAACTGGCACTCCATCTAAAGAACACCAACACAATTGCTATTACCGATTTGGTCGATAGTATTGCTGATCTTCATCCAGGATACAAATGGGAAATTGGCAGACGCTTAAGTCTTCTTGCAGCAAATAAAACTTACGGACAAAAAAATATCGTTTGGTCTGGTCCTGTTTACGAAAAAATGAAAGTTATTGATAATACAATCGAAATTACTTTTTCTGAAACAGGAAGCGGTTTAGCAAGTCGCGACGGAAAACCTCTTAATTGGTTTACAATTGCAGGAAATGATGGGAAATTTGTAAAAGCGCAAGCAGAAATAAAAGGAAATAAAATCATTCTTTCAGCATCAGAAATTCCTCATCCTGTTTCTGCTCGTTTTGGATGGAATGAAGCTGCACAATCTAATTTTATAAATAAAGAAGGATTACCTGCCGTTCCTTTCCGAACTGATAATCCTTGGGATAAACTTTTTTAGTTGAATTTTGAAAATGAAAAAAGAGCACTTTACGGGTGCTCTTTTTATATTTTTTGTCTTTCTGCATTTTAATAATAAACGGAAAGTAAAATTTTTGAATTTGAACTGTCGATAATTTTTTCAAGTCTTTTGAAAAACACTTCGCTTACCATTGGACAGCCATGACTGTTGATGATGTAGTATCCTTGCTCGTCTGTCGGAACTTCTCTGTATTTGTGCAACACAATAGCTCTTTTCATAGCGTTGTTGTTGGTCTCATCCATACCAGCAAGTCTAAAAGCTTTTCCAAATACGCCGTTATAAGCTTTTTCTACAGAATATCTTCCTAAAGAAGTGCAGTTTGAATTTGGAGCATTGCTAAATTGAAGGATATCACCTTTAATTCCAGTTTCTGAACCAGATCCGTGTGCAACTAATCCTTGATCTAGAATTTGGTTGTTCTCTAAATCGTAAACAAAAAAGCGATTTTTTCCAGATTTGATTTTCATATCCACAAGAAAAGCAATTTTGCTATTGTACTTGTGGTTCGATTTAGTAAACTCTTTAATTTCGTTTACATGCTCGTTAAGTCTTGCGAATGCAATATCATCTAATATATCTTTCTTCTCCGTTACGTTGTAGGTTGTAAAGGAAGTTAAAGAAAAAAGCAGTGCCATAAAAAATATTCTCATATAGAAGGCAATAGTTTAAGTTAAAAAAAGATTTGGGTGTCTATTCATACTTTAATGCTGCAAAATTATACGGAAAGTTTATACAATTCCCACATTCAAGTGTTAAAGATATAATAAATATTTGAAAATGCGACACTTAACTGTTAAAATTTCCTTTAAAAAGCCGACTTTAACATTTTAAGAAATAAAAAATCCTGCACCAATTACTGATGCAGGACTATCTATTTTGAGATTATTAGCTAAAATTTATTTAGCGTCAAACCATAATTTCGTTGTTAGCAAATCTTTTCCTTGAACAGCGATTGCCGCTTGATAGCTATTTCCGTTTAATGATTGCTCAGTTCCAGGATAAAAGAAGCGAGAAGGTATTTTTCCGTCCAAAACTGTAGCTGGACCAGCAGTTAATACAGGATAATCTAATCTTCTCCATTCTGTAAAAGCATCTAAACCTTGTCCGTAAAAAGCAATCCATTTTTGAGTACCAATTGATTTAGCATAATTTGAAGCATCGTACTTTACACTAGCCTGATTTAGATAATTAGAAATCGCTGTTGCATCAGTAATACCAAATTGATTAAATGATGCTGTAATCGCATTTTTATAAAGTGTTTCGGCATCTCCAGAAATATATCCGCGAGCCGCCGCTTCAGCAAGATTAAATAAAACTTCAGAATAAGAATAAATTACAGCTGGCGAAGTTGAAGTCAAGAAATAAGTTCCCGGTTTCGATGTTTTAGCAAAACCTTGATTATTCGCATCGCTGTTAGATAATCCGTTTGCTCCTCCAACGTAAGTACCAACACTTGCATCTGATGGCAATTGTGCATAAACTGGCAAACGCGGATCTGAAAATTCTTTTAACTTATCAACCATAGTTTTCGAAATACGGAAATCATCACGAGTTTCGAACCAAGCAGAAGCAGGATTTTGCTGAGGTGAACTGATATAAGTAAATTTGAAAGTATCGGCATTGCTGCTTAATACTCCTGCTGCATCACTAGTTGCATCAATTGCAGCTTGTTTAGCCAAAGCAGGTTCTTTATCAGAAATTCTCAACGCAATTCTCAAACGAAGTGAATTTACATATCTTTTCCATTTTGCAATATCTCCTTTATAAACTAAATCACCCGTTACAGTACCGTTTGAAGTGCTTAATAAAGATTGCGCTTGTTTTAAATCTTCTAGCAAACCTGTATAAACTTCTTTTTGAGTATTATAAGCAGGCGTTACTTTCAATCCCGCTTCTTTGTACGGAATACTTCCGTAAGCATCTGTCAGCAAAAGAAATGTCCAAGAACGAAGCGTTAAAGCAATTCCTTTGTAATTTGAATTTGCTTGTGCATCTGGAAAATTAATTATTGTATTTAAATCTGTAATTAAGGTTGCATAACCTGTATTCCACAAAGAAGTGAAAGACGTATTAGAAACATCGTATCTATCTGGTTCTGTGTATTGAATTTTAGCCCAATGCTGAACAAATAGCAAAGACGAGTTAAAATTGTTGTCTGAACCCCAATATAAATCGGCTCCTTGTTTTAATGTTCCAGTTAGCAAATAAGGCGCTAATGGAGTTTCGGTAGCATTCGGATTTTTATTAATATCATCCAAAGTATCACTGCATGAGGTCAGTGTCAATCCGAATAAAATTATATATGATAGCTTTTTTAGCATGATTTCGTGTTTTTAGAATTTAAGATTAACATTAAGACTGAAATTTCTGGTTGTTGGCAAAGCCAAACTTTCCAAACCTTGTGCATTTCCTGTATTGAAAGCAGTTTCAGGATCGATATTTGGCGCATCTTTATAGATGAAAAATAAGTTACGTCCAACTGCAGTAATACTTGCTCCTTCTAATCCCAGTTTTTTAGCAAATGTTTTTGTGAAATTGTATGACAATTTTATTTCTCTCATTTTTACAAAAGTTGAACTGTATATATAAGCTTCACTAATGTTGTATGAAGCTTTATAATATTCCTGAGCGCTAAGTACCGTTGTGTTCGGACTTCCGTTTTCGTAAACTCCGTTAAAAATCATACCATCATCATATACAGTAGCTCCACCTGGTGCAGTTCCGTTAACTAACGTTTTTGTTGTACCGTTTAAGTAATAATTTAAACCACCATTTTCGGCTCCACGTCCTGGCAATGTATTAGCTAATACTCCTGTATAAGTACCAGTTCTATTTGTTCCTGAGAAAATTTCGCCACCAACACTTGCATCAACAAGAAATGATAATTCTAAATTTTTATAAGTCAAAGTATTCGTAACACCAGCAAGATAATCTGGAGTATAATGTCCTAAAACTCTCTTCGTCGGATCAGCTTTTGGCAATCCGTTTGCTCCTACTACGATATTTCCGCTGGCATCGCGTAAATAAGCAGTTCCGTAAAGTGCTCCATAAGCTTGTCCAACAGATGCCAAAACATCAACTCCACCTGAAGAACCTATTGTATAGTTCTGAATCTGTTTTGCATAATCCAAAATCTCCACTTTACTTCTATTTCTAGAATAATTTGCTCCAATATTCCATTTGAAGTTTTCTGTCTGAATTGGACTTCCATCTAACTGAATCTCAATACCGTTATTGTTTATTTTTCCAGCATTGATTAACTGTGAATTATAACCACTTGAAGCCGTCGTTTTAATTTCTAATATCTGATCAAAACTATTTGTGTTATAATAAGCAACATCAAAATGCAATCTGTTTTTCCAGAAAGTTGCCTCTAAACCAACTTCTGTAGAACGTGTGGTTTCTGGTTTTAAATTCTCATTCAATTTCTTTTGTGAAGAAGTTTGAATTGGATTTCCGTCAAATGCTGTTTGGAAATTATAAATCGTCGATAATTGGTACGGATCTGCATCATTTCCTACTTCAGACCATCCTCCGCGTAATTTCAAGAAATCAAGTGTATTACTTTTAATTTTTAATGCTTCACTTAAAACTAAACTTCCGTTAACCGAAGGATAAAAATAAGAACGGTTACTGCTTGGCAATGTAGAAGACCAGTCATTACGCGCTGTTAAGTTCAAATAAGCATAATTTTTATATCCTAATTGTGCAGATGCATATGCACTATAAACTCTCAATCTCGATAATACATTCGAAGATGTCAACGGATCTCTAGAGTTTGTCAAAGTGTATAAATCAGGTACCGCCAAACGTGGTGCTTTTTGGTAATTGTTTGCATCGCTGTGATTACGAATATTAAATCCGGCAAGAGCGTCTAAACTAAAATCATCCGTTAGTTTTTTAGTGTAAGTAAAAATACCTTCTGTATTTTGTTCATTTACCGTGTAAGCATCTTCAGCATACGATCCAAATGGCGTTCCGTTTGTGCCGTATTTGATCGTATATTTTCTTCTATCATTATAGTAATCAACTCCTGTACGGAATCTGAAATTAAGACCTTCAGCCAATTTCGCGTCCAAGTGCACATCACCAATAAAACGGTTACGCTGCTGACTTGTAGTATTATAATAAGCATTCCAATAAGGATTGCTGTAGTAACTGTTGTTCCAGTTAACATCGCGGTTGCTTTGAAGCTGGTTAATATCAACCTGGCGACCAAACCAAAGAAACTGAAGCATTACACCTGCAGCACGGTTACCTGATGGACCACCTGGTAAAGCTGGAGCATTGGTAGTAATATAATTACCCGTTACTCCTACTTTAATATTTTTCGAAATTTGGTAATTGGTGTTAATCGTAAAGTTTGTTTTGTTTACTTCGCTATTAGGAACCGTTCCCAATTGTTTTTGATTATTTACTCCTAAACGGAAATCTGATTTATCGTCAGATCTAGCAACAGAAATACTATTATCATAAGTAACTCCTGTATTAAAAAAGTCTTTTACATTGTTTGGATGTGCAACAAAAGATACTGCCACTCCATTTGAGTAAAATTGCGGAATAAGTCTTCCGTCCAATCTAGGCCCCCAACTTTCGTCAACACCATCATTTATTCCTCCACCTTTTCCATCAACAAAACTAAATCTTCCGTTTGAACCTTGTCCGTATGAATTTTGAAAACTTGGCAAAGTAGCAACTTGAGAAATTGTAATACCAGAATTTAAAGTGATTCCTAAACCTTTCTGGCTTTTTCCTGATTTTGTAGTGATTAAAACAACTCCATGTGCCGCACGAGATCCGTAAAGCGCCGCCGCATTTGGTCCTTTCAATACAGTTAAAGTTTCAATATCATTCGGGTTTAAATCTGCAATTGCATTTTTAAAATCACGCGTTGCTCCACCAACACTTCCTAATTGAGAGTTGTCTACAGGAACACCGTCTACCACAAATAATGGCTGATTATTTCCCGCAATCGAAGTTTCTCCACGAATAATAATACGAGAAGATCCCATATCTCCCTGAGAGTTTGTGATACGAACACCAGCTAATTTTCCGCTAAGACTGTTTAAGAAATTCGTTTCTTTTGTCTCGGCAATATCTCTGTTTTTAAGTGCTTGAGTTGTATATCCTAAAGATTTTTTTTCTTTAGAAATACCTAAAGCCGTAACTACAACTTCCGATAATTGATTTTGCTCTTCTGTAAGCTCAATAACTACAGCATTTTTATCGACTACAACTTCTGTTCTTTTGTAACCTAAAAAGCTAACTATTAAAGTATAAGGAAACTTTTGTCCAGTTTGGAAATAAAATTTTCCATCAAAATCTGTCTGAACTCCGTGTGTAGTTCCTTTTATGTTAATTGAAGCTCCAATAACGGGCTCCTTTGTAACAGCATCAATTACGATTCCTTCTAATTTTGACTGAATCAATGGCTTCGTTTCTTGCGCGTTAACTCCTATGGAAATCAACAAAATACATAACCATGTATATCTTTCTAATTTTTTTTTCATTACTTTGTTTTAGTTTAATAAATGAAGCGCAAAAGGATAGTGTTACTACACTTTTGCTTTCTTCTAGAGATGTACAATTTCTTTAAGCTTCGCCATTTCTGTTCCAGCAGAAATGGTTTTCTTTTTTTATCTACACATTCGTTTTTTCATTTTTACTTCTTATTTGGTTAATACTTTTTAAACTGGCTTTTATACACGATTTCACCTCCGTAAAGGATTCATCTTATTTGAAAAATTTGAGTGATTTTTATAAAGTGGAGAATTTTAATTGCACCAACACATTAGGCAAGACATGCCAAAAGTTGTTTTTTGAGAAGTGAAATCGATAATATGTAATCTTGAAGTGCTCATTATTTTTTAAATTCTACTAATTTGATAGAACAAAGGTAAATTAAAAATTTTAATGTGAAAATTTTTTGCAGTCTTTTTGCAAAAAAAATGTTAACAAAAACGTTTTCTTAAATACAAAGCATTAAAAACATGATATTTAGAATATTAACTCAAAACAAAAATCATGTAAGTATTTTATTAAAAACATCAAAAAAAGATGTTCTTTTTAAACTCTTAAACTTTTTTAGAAATAAAAAAAAACCAGATCATTATCATAAACATGACATTGATCTGGTCTTTTTCAGAAAAACTTCTTTTACAAAAGCTTTCAACTCATAAACTAAAAAAGTATAAATAATTATGAGATATATTCATTCTTTAAAATATTTTTTTTCAAAACATATTCATTACCAATTGCTTCCACTTTAAAACCCAAATCTTTCGCTGTCCGAACTGTTGGATCATTAGACATGTCGCTCATCATTCCGATAATGGTCAAATGTTCGATTTGTTTTGTATTCAAATAATTAAGCAAATCAGTTCCTGAAAAGCTATTTGAATTGTTTTTTACAATAATCATCTCCCCTTCTATCGGAGCAACTTCTTCATATATTTGAGAACCATAACTTCCTGAAATAAAAAAAGAGGCATTTTTATTTAATGCAATATGTTGTACATGAATTACAGTTTTTCTTTTTTTTCTAAAATCGTTCAGCAATTTTTTAGCAATAGAAGCTACTTCATAACTTCCTTTAAATTCCATTTTTCCTTTATAGAAATATTCGTTCTGAATATCAATTAACAATAATGCTGATTTAGTGTATTTTCTCTTCATTCTCGATATATCAATTGAAAACTGCTGCTTTCAGACACATTATTTATCAAAATATAATGCTCATCAAACTCAAATAACTTCGGACCCCTCTAAAGCGATTGGCAGTACAGCAAAACAATTTGAGTAAACTTTGCGTCTTTTACGAAACCAGCAGTCCAACAAAAAAAGTTACTAAACGAAAGATTAAATCTCTTGCTTCAATAAAAAAATTTGATTGCGAAACTAATAATAAGAAGAAGCTAAAATTGAGTCGTTTCTTTATAAATTACGTAATAGATAAAATATTCGAAACAATAAAAAAACATAAAACACTACTAAACAATACTTTAAAAAAGTTAAAATAATTAAATTCTGAAAAATCTCAATCTTCATCAATTTGTTGTATTTCAGGTTTTGATGAGCACTTTCTGGGAAAAAAAAGAAAATATAGTCTTTACTTTTAGTTTTAAAGATTTTTATATAACACATTAAAATTTAATGTTGTTAAGAAAAAAAGAGTTAGCATTATTTTAAAAAATATTAAGTACATTACCTTTCCAAAATTAACTTTATTCCATCAAAAATTGAATTTCTATATTATAGAAGATTCTTCAATTTTATAACCTATAATACATGCACTTAAAAACTACTTTTCTCTTTATTCTATTTTTTCTTTCCAATTACTTGGGTTATTCGCAGAAATCATTCAATGAAATTTATACTGAAACTTATCAAGTTTTATTAAGTTCAAATCCTAAAAAAGCGCTTAGTAATACCGATTATTTGTACAGAATTGCAAAAATTAATTCTGATAAAATAAAAACCCGAATGCTTAAAGCTCATATTTTATATCAATACGGACTTAATAATGAAGCTATATCAGCTTTAAAAGAAGCTGAAGAATTTGCCTTAATAGATAAGGATTATGTAGTACAATCTAAAATATATGGCTTTATGGCTTCGCTCTATCGCGAAAGCGAAATATTTCATGTCGGAAAAACTTATCTCAACAAAGCAGTTTTAATTAGCCGAAAAATAAAAGATAAAAGTGAAATGTATAGATTTCAAGGGAATTTATCTCAGGAATTAGCTTGTTATGAATTACTCGATTCTAATTATGCAAAAGCAATTAAACATCTTAAAAAAGGGATTCAATTGTTTGAAAAAGCTGAAAGTACAAGTGATAAAAACTACCAAATAGCAATAAACGACGAGCTTATTGCCAGAAATTATCTAGAATTGAAAAAAAATGATTCTGCTCTGTTTCATTATGAAAAGGCAGAAAAAGAACTTCAAACATCACTATCTTATGATAGTCCGTTGAGAGGTTTTATTTATAATGGAATTGCAAATGTGTACACTTCATTAAAAAATTATAAAAAAGCAAAGCTTAATTACAAAAAAGCAGAAGAAATTGCTGAGAAATCAGACTATTCTGCGCTAAAACAAGAGGTTTATAATTCTTTAATGGAATTTTATAAAGGTACTGATACCAAAAAGTACATTATTTACAATGAAAAAAATCTGAAGTTAAGCAAAGCTGAAAATGACAATAAAAAAGTAATTGCAGATGATTTAATAAAAACGCTTCAAAAAAAGCATTTAGACAGTCAGTCTGAATATGAAAAAACCAAATTTGTAATTATTGGTATTTGTATTTTCGCTATTATTTGCACTTTAGCCATTTATATTTTTAAAAGAAAACAGGATTATAAAAAAATCAGAGATTTTATTCATAACGCTGAACCATCTCAAAACATAGAAACTAATATTGAGCAAAAGAAAGAAATTGCCAAAGAATACATGTCTGAAGCTACTGAAAACAGCATTTTGCAAAGCGTAAAAGAATTTGAAAAATCATTGTCTTTTTTAAATAAATCGCTGTCTTTAAACTCTGTTGCGGCAGAATTAAATGTCAATCATCGTTATTTGTCTTATGTTATTAATAAACATAAATCAAAAGATTTTGCCAGCTATATCAATGAGTTGAGAATAAATTATATTATTGATCGCTTAAAAAATGATGATTCGTATTTAAAATACAAAATCAGTTATCTTGCTGATCAAGCTGGTTTTGCTTCACATAGCAGATTTACCATTACATTTAAAAAAGTAACCGGCGTTTCACCTCTAACGTTTATTACCTATCTTCAAAATAATCCTGAAAATAAAAACAGTTAAAAAATACCATTTTATTGAAGTAATAGTTCTGAAAATTATAGCCAAAAAAAAACTCCAAAGTAAAGTACTTTGGAGTTTTTTTGTTTTTATAGAATATTACATTTCGTTCAATTCATTAAACTCGTGTAAAGATTTTAATGTGCTTTCGTAAAACAAAATTGCAGCAATTAAATTTCCTTTATCAGAATAAGGCATCATTTTTCTCTGAAACTCAACAGTTGTTTCTAAGAAAGTTGTTGTACCAACTGCTTGTCCGTCTAATACTTTTTTATGGTCATTGTCATCTGGAATCCCTAAGTCTGCCATTGTAACACCTGGTTTAGTAACCAAAGCGATATAAGGCAAAGTTTTTACTAAAACCTTGATACGCTCGATGTACAATTCTAAAAGTTCTCCTTTTTGCATACCCGCCAATTCTTTTTGATCGTGGTATTTACGGATTATGGCTGTTGTACTGATAATACTTTTAGGTGCATTCTTTGCTTGTGCTGAAACAGCCACAGTCGTTAAAAAGCAAAGAAAACTTAGTAAAAAAATTTTACTTTTCATTGTCTTAAGTAGATTTGGTTATTGGATCACAGCAAAAGTATATAATTTAACTTAAATTACAAGTTTATTATTTTATTTTTTTAGTTTAAGTTGCTGTTAAGTCGTTCTATAACAAAAGAGAGGAATATTTGTTATATTATTTTATTATTCTAAAGCGTCCTGGATATTTTATATAGATACTTTTTCTGTTTCCATAATAGTCCATAAAATCTTCGCAGACAAAAACGGCATGCGCAGTCGACCACGCCACAACACCGCAAAATTCGCTTCCAGATTCTCTTTTAAGCTTTTCAACTTGCTTGCCTATTTTGAATCCTAAATATTTATAAATTGTTGGTGTGTAAACTGAGCCATCTTCTAAATCTTCCAATGCACTTTCAAAAGTTGATTGTTTATCAATAATTTGTTTGTATTTGGCCATTACAGCATAAGTCAGAATAGCATAATCTACAATTTTCGCGCTTTCTTCGGTATCTTTAATGAAAACAAAATCAGCAGATATTTTGGCTTTATTTAATTCATCACTTTTCAAATTAAATGATGCACTATTTTTTAATGTGATTTTGTATGAATCATCGTTTAATTTTTCGCTTACAAAAAGATTATCCAATCCGTAAACATTTAAAGCCGCTTTAATAAAAGCAATTGAAGAACAATTGGTGCGTTCTCCTTGTTTGAAGCTTTCAAATATTTTATCTGAACTTAATTGCGAATAGGAATTTGAACAAACAAATAGGAACAGAAAAAATATTGAGGTAACGAATTTCATTGTTTTGTAAATTTATTTTTGCATCCCAACTTGTTTTTGGGAGATTCTACAAATCTATAAAAATCAAATTATATTTTTTTTCAGTTCATCATTTTTATCAAAAAAAGGCAATTTTAACATTTATATGAAAAGAAAAACGCCTCTCAAAAGACGGAGGCGTTTTAATATTCTATTTTTTTTCTTCGTTGTTCAGCTTATCATCAAAGTCAGGTTCTTCGCCTTTAAACTTCTTGCTGTCCGTATCATAATTTTCATCGTTTGTCAAAACTTCATCGTGATCTTTGTACTGATGTTTTCTTGTATCACTTCGATTGTTAGAATCGTTTTTATTATTGCTGTTCGGAATCGGGCTATTCGTTTTCATAACTTTACGTTTTAAAATGTTTTATAAAATTACTTCAAATCCTCGCCTTTTGACTTATACAATCATTTCTAAAAATTATAAAATATTACTGCAATATAAGTTCTTGTGGCTCTTAAAATTTCTTCTAAAAAATAATCCTAATTTTGTATCACTAAAAAATTACACCAGAAAATATGTGGACTATTTGCCCAGAATGTCAAGGACAAGGTAAGAAAAGCCAAAGACTTACCAAGAAAGTTAGGCTTCAATACCAAGCGGCATTAGACCAATTTGAAAAAAACAATAACGAAGGTGTCGCTCCTATTCGTCCGAAAGCGCCTAAAATTGTCTGTTTAAAATGTTCTGGATCTGGTTTAATTTCTGCCGAAAATTCTATTATCCCAAATAAAGAAACATATCCTCACGTGGCTATTATTGGCGCTGGAATTGGTGGCGTTGCATTGGCCGTTGCTTGTCTTCATCGTGGAATTCCGTTTACAATTTATGAACGTGATGAAAACTTCGAATCGCGCTCTCAGGGCTACGGATTAACGCTACAACAAGCTAGTAAAGCAATTCAAGGATTGGGAATTTTTTCTTTGAATGGTGTCGTTTCTACTAGACATTTGGTTCATACTATTGAAGGTAAAGTAATTGGAGAATGGGGAATTAGAAAATGGCTGGAATCTGAAGAAAAAAAAGCGACGAAACGAACTAATATACATATTGCGCGTCAAGACTTGCGTTTAGCTTTATTAGAGCAATTAGGCGATCATAATATTATAAAATGGAACCATCAATTAATTGATTTTAAAGAAGATGAAAATGAAAGTATTGATTTAACTTTTCAAGTAAATGGAGAAATAAAAACAGCAAAAGCAGATCTTTTAGTTGGTGCAGACGGAATTCGAAGTTCGGTTAGAAGATTATTAATTGGTGACGAAAAAACTCCGTTGCGATATTTAGATTGCATTGTAATATTAGGAATTTGCCCGTTGCATTCTTTAGAAAATCTAAATAGTTCTTTATTAGATTCTGCAACCGTTTTTCAAACTGCAAACGGACATGAAAGAATCTACATTATGCCTTACGATACAGATTCTGTAATGTGGCAGCTTAGTTTTCCGATGTTAGAACAAGATGCAAAAGAATTAAGTTCTAAAGGACCAAAAGCTTTAAAAGAAGAAGCAATTCGCAGAACACAATGGCACAATCCAATCCCGCAAATTTTAATGGCAACCGAAGAAAATAAAATCTCTGGTTATCCCGTTTATGATAGAGAATTATTGAGTTCAGAATTACTTTCGAAAGGAAAACAAACTACTTTAATTGGCGATGCAGCACACCCAATGAGTCCGTTTAAAGGACAAGGTGCGAATCAGGCTTTATTGGACGCGCTTTCTTTGGCTCGTAAAATTTTTAAAGGGTGCAAATCGCCAGCGTATTGGAAAAAAGCAGGAATAAGAGAAAGTGTTTTAAATGAATTTGAGGCAGAAATGCTAAAACGAAGCGCAGTAAAAGTAAAAGATTCAGCAAAAGCGGCAGAATTTCTGCATTCTGAAATTGTACTTCACGAAGCAAATGAACCGAGAGGTCGATGCTTGAAGAAAAAAGATTTTAAGTAATTTATGTTCTCGAATCAAGAACGTAAATCTAGTGGCATATTTCTTGAAAAATAATAGTAATTATTAACTAATTAAAACTTATAATCATGAAAGTTACTTATTACGGACATTCTTGTTTTTCGGTTTTTACCAATGGAAAACATATTCTTTTTGATCCTTTTATCAGTCCAAATGAATTAGCTAAAGAAGTTGACATAGACGCCATAAAAGCAGATTACATTTTAATTTCTCACGCGCATTACGATCATATTTTGGACGTAGGAAGAATTGCAAAAAATACTGGCGCTAAAGTGCTTGGAAATTTTGAAATTTACAATTGGCTATTAAAACAAGGAATTGAAAATGCACACCCAATAAATCCGGGCGGAAAATTTGATTTTGATTTCGGAACTGTAAAATGTGTGATTGCACAGCATTCTAGCAGTTTTATGGACGGTTCTTATGGCGGAATTGCCTGCGGTTTTGTGCTTACAACTCCTGAAGGAAATTTCTATTACAGCGGAGATACAGCGCTAACTTTAGACATGCAGATTATTCTAAAATTTACCAAACTTGATTTTGCTGTTTTCCCAATTGGTGACGGACTTACAATGGGAATTGAAGAAGCAATCGAAGCATCAAAATTGGTTGGAGTTCATAAAATCTTAGGCGTTCATTACGATACTTTTGGCTTCATTGTAATGGATCATCAAAAAGCTTTAGATGCATTCAAAAATGCAAATCTTGAACTTTACTTACCAAAAATAAATACTACAATAGATTTATAATCAAATGATTTTCATTGTTATATTTCGCTAAAAAAAATCTTTTAGCGAAATATCATTATGCTTAAAACTAAAAGAGAATTCATAAAAATAAAAATCATAAAAAAAGGAATAGCTGCTGACACTATTCCTTTTAACACATAATATTTCTTTTAGAAAATTACTATGCGCAATAAAATTCTAAATTCTATTATGTGTACTTTACAAAATTGATAATATGTTTTGAAGTTAATTCTGGAAACTGATGTTGTGGTCCGTGCCCCGTTCCTGAATAAACAACCATTTGTGCGTTTGTCATTTGATTGAAAAAAGAATACCAATTTTCGACAGCAAAACTAATATCGTGATCTCCAGAAATAATTAAAATTGGTGTTTTGGTCTTTTTAATTTGTTCTCTAAAATTTAAAACATCTTCTCTAAAACCATCGCCTCCACCAAAATACAATTGAAAAACATCCATTGTAGAAGGAATTTTTGAAACATCTATTTTTTTATGAATTCTGTCGTGTGAAGCTTTAGCAGCCAATTTACTCGATTCTGATTTTGGTTCAAAAAACAAAACAATTTCATCTTCAAAATCATTTAATGGTTTCAAAGCGGCATCAAAAAAAGCTTGCTCAATCGGAATTTCATTTTGTCCCGGCGGATTTGTTCCAATCAGTACGGCATGAGTTACGAGATTAGGATAAAGCAAAGTTGCAGCCTGCGCCACCAGTCCGCCGTAAGACCAGCCTAAAACTACAATCGAATCTATTTTCAAAACATCGGCAAGATCTTTAATATCTTTAGCAACAACAGTTAAATCTGGCGTTAAACTTCCTGTAGAAGAACCAATTCCAGAATAATCAAATACGATAACATTGAACTTTTTTGCCATCAATGCTATAAACAAAGGATCCCAAGTATCGAGAGTTCCTCTAAAACGGTTCACAAAAAATACTGCTTTTCCTTTCCCGTAAGAACGATAAGCAATTTTACGATCGCCTGCATCGGCAAAACGTGTCTCTGCATCATAAATTTTTTTCATAATTATAATTTAAAGGTTGGAGTCAATAATTCTTTCAATGAAATTGGCAAACATTAAACCAAAACAAGAAACAACTGAAAACAAGGCTTTTACATTCAATTACACTATTTCTAATTATGATATTTCAATAATTAAAACCTGTTTTTAACGATATTTAATAACTGAAAAATCGTAAATCGTAAGAATGCTTTTATAATCAATACTTTACAAAAAAGGCATTCCTTTTGTTTTTTAATATGCAAACCACTTCCGCTTTTCTGAAAAATAATCTTAAAGATCAAATAGTATGTATTTATCTAATAAAAAGACGATTATGTTTATTACAGGGGCATTTATCAGTCATTCTTGCTGGGAAGAATGGATTGTTTTTTTTGAAAACAAAGGTTATAAAACCGTCGCGCCGCCATGGCCTTATAAAAATGAAACCGCAGAAAAATTAAGACAAATTAATTCTTCTAAAATTGCCACAATACGGCTAAACGTTTTATTGGATTATTATACAGAAATTATCGAAAAACTTCCTGAAAAACCAATTCTTATTGGTCATTCTTACGGAGGTCTTTTAACGCAATTACTGCTTCAAAAAGATTTGGGTTCGGCTGGAATTTGTTTGCATTCTATTCCGCCGAGTAATTTAATTTGTTTCAATTTTTCTTTTTATCAAAAGATTTGGAGCACTTTTGATTTCTTTCATTCTAGAAAAAAAAACTATTTATTGCCTTTTAAAAAATGGCAAAATTTCTTCACCAATCAAATGTGTTTTGAAGAACAAAAAACAACTTATGAAAAACTGGTAATTCCAGAATCAAAAAACATTTTTTGTGATATTTTTTCTAGTTCAGCTAAAATCAATTTTAAAAAAAAACACGCTCCAATTTTATTTTTATCAGGTTCAGAAGATCATTTTGTTGCAGCTTCTATTCAATATTCAAACTTTAAAAAATACAAAAATATTCATTCTATCACTTGTTATAAAGAATTTAAAGACAATAATCATCTGGTTTTAAAACAGCAAAATTGGGATTGCATTGCCGAATTTATCTCAAACTGTTTAGAGAAACTTTCTTAACTGATTTCTCTTTTTATTTCCAGTTTTTTAATCTTAGAATTTAATGTCGAAGGATGAATATCTAAAATCTCAGCTGCACCGCCAGCGCCAGAAATTTTTCCGTTGCATTTTTTTAGAATATACAAAATATAATCTCTTTCGTTTTCTAAAATCGTTTTGATAGAAAATGGTTCTCCCGTTTGTTCTGGATGCATTTTTGAAGACATCGAAAGTTCAATTTCTTTAATCGTATTTCCATCTGTCAGCAAAATGGCACGTTGCATTACATGTTCGAGTTCTCTGATATTTCCAGGCCAATTGTAATTCATAATTTGCTGCAGTACAAAATCAGAAAGATTTGGTGCTTTTCTACACATTTTTTCGCTGTAAACTTTGATAAAATGATTCGCTAAATCGGGAATATCTTCTTTTCGTTTTTTTAACGAAGGAACCATAATCGGAAAAACGTGCAAACGATAATACAAATCCATTCTAAATCTTCCTGCGGCGACTTCTTCTTCGAGATTTTTGTTGGTCGCGGCAATAATTCTCACATCAATTTTTAGAGACGACATTCCGCCAACGCGTTCTATTTCTCTTTCCTGCAAAACACGCAGCAGTTTTACTTGAAGTTCTAAAGACATCTCTCCTATTTCATCTAAAAAAATAGTCCCGCCATCTGCCAATTCAAATTTACCGATTCTTCTATCCATTGCGCCCGTAAAAGCACCTTTTTCGTGACCAAAAAGCAACGATTCTGCCAGATTTTCTGGAATTGCGCCGCAGTTAATAATAACCAACGGTTTCTCTTTTCTTGGAGATAATGCATGAATACTTTGAGCGATTTTTTCTTTTCCAGTTCCGCTTTCGCCTAAAACTAAAACAGAAGTATCTGAAGGTGCAACTTTTCGAATATAATTAAAAACCGAAATCATTTGAGAACTATTACCAATAATTCCTTCAAAACCTTCTGAAACATTTGTTGGTTTATTGTTTTTAATCTCTGCTTTTTCCTTTACCAATCCAACATCTTTATTGGAATAAATTTTATTGATAAACTGAGAAAAAATAGGCTCAATTGAACTTAGAAGTTTTAAATTTTCTTGAGTATAAATATTTAAGTTTCGGCTATAAAAAGTAAAATGATAGCTCTGAATAGTTGCTATAGAAATTGGAAAAACCAAATAAGATTTGATTCCGAAATTATGAGAAATCAATGCTTTTATTGGCGCTTCCTGAAAGTTGTTTATTAAAGACTCTTCGCTATATATTGTCGGTTCTTTATCAATTTTCGACTTTCTGTAGGTTTCATTTATCTCTTTTTCAGAAACTTCCGAAATTTGAGAAAGCTTTTTCAAATCAATAATCTGATATAAATCTAAATTTTTACGAATAATTCCTAGCTGATCATAATGGGTTGAAGTAACAAAACCAGCTTCTAAATAATCAAACGGGATATAAGTTTGTATAATTTTAGCAAAAGCCAAAAGCGCTTCTTCTTTTTTAATGTTAGAATGCACGATTTCGGTAATTCCTTTCTGCAACTGAAATTGTTGCATCAACTGCGATTCTAAACTATATTGCTGACGGTAAAATGCTATTTCTAAAGTTGTTAGAACATCTTGATCGCGAAAAGGTTTTACTATAAATCCGTAAGGATGCGTAGTTTTTGCCTGATCTAAAATACTTTTGCTCGAATTGGCAGAAATAAATATAAAACCAATATTTTTTTCTTTTAAAAAGTGTGCTAATTCGATACCATTTCTAGTTCCTTTCAGCATAATATCTAAGAAAACGAGATCTGGTTTTTCTATTTCAATTTGCTCTAAAGCTTGTTCAACCGAGCGTGCAATTCCTGTTACTTCGTAGTTTGCTTTTTCGAGAATTAACTGTAAATCGTGAGCTTCAATAAATTGATCTTCTACAATTAAAATTCTTTTTTTCAAAACTGAAGAAACAGCTTCATTTCCGTTATCGGCTGAGTTTTTCATAAGTGAGTAAATTTTATATTATCTTGCACTTAATTAATTGAAACAAAAATAGTTAATTATAACAATTAAAATAAATGATTTTCAAAAATAGATAAATTAAAATCACATTTAATATTAATTTTCATATTAATTTACAATGCAACAAAAGTTATTTGTGTATATATTTGTTAATTAAAAACTTACTAAAAATATAATTCAATATACTATGAAGATATTTTACTCTCTTTGTTTAATATTCTTTATTCTAATTAATTCTGAGGCACAAAATCATCCTGCAACAGCAAATTATGATTTAAAGAAGAAACGTTTGCTAATTCAAACTTGCTCCACTTATTTATACAATTCTAATCAAGGATCAATTGATGCCGATAGTTCGGTGGTTTTAACGTGCAAAGCTTATAAACTTCCTGTATTATTGGCTTATGATGAAGGTTATAATGACGGAACTTATCTTATTGGAAGTGATTTAATTGAAAAAGGAAATATTGAAGCCGCAAAACAGCTTTTTTCTAAATCGAAAGGTGAAAACAAATTAAAACTAGCATTTCAATTAGCAAACTTTTACTTGTTTCAATCCTTTGCAAAACCTGACGATTTAAAAAATGCCAATTTTTATATTTCTGAAGCTGTCAAAATAAGCAAGCAATTGAAAATCAAAAAGTGGCAAGAAGAAAGCGAAATGCTTTTAGGGAAATTTTATTTCCAAATTAATAATTATCCAGAAAGCAAAAAATACTTTTCGCAAGTTGTCGCACAATGCAGAAAACAAGGAGACAAAGCTGCACTTGCCTATGCTTTGCTAAATCAGGCAAGTTATCAATATGATTTAGATCCCGAAAAAGAAAAGATTCTAAAAGAAGCTCAAACTTTATACGAAGAATTAGAAATTCCTGAAAAAGTGATTGAAGCAAAAATGAAGATTTGTACCATCTATTTTTGGCACGGAAAAATTAATGACGCTAAAAAAATTCTGTATCAAAATATTGCTGCGATGCGAAAAATCGGTTTTAGACAGCAGCAATTTGGAGAAACGACAATTTCGTATATAGAAGGTGTTCAGTTTAATATAAAAAGTGCGTTTTATTACGCTTTGAAGAGTGTAGAAACTATGGAAAATACCAAAGATTACACTTTTGCCGATATTTTCTACATGAGATTAGGATTGATTTATTTAAATATGGGGCATTACGATGAAGCCTCAAAAATGGCTGAAAAAAGTATAAAATATGGTCAAAATGTTTTTAACAGCGGTAGTTGGTACAAAAGTTTTGTTACGGCGGCAGCTTCTCTTTCTATGAAAGGAAAAAATAAAGAGGCAATTGAATACATGAATAAGGTAACCAGTAAATTTTCACCTCCAAATAACTTTGACAAAATGCTGGTTAATTTTGCCTACGCGAATTGTTATGCAAGAATTAAAAATTATGGCACAGCCGAAAAATACTTTATAAAAACTGGCGAAGCGGCGGATGCTTTAGAATCTCCTCAAACTCACAGAGATGTTTGTAACAGCTATTCTACTATCGCTTTGTTTTATGCTAATCGCGCCGATTACAAAAAAACCAAATTTTATCTGGACAAAATTGAAGCATTATCTAAGAAATACAATAAAAAGTATGCTTCTGAAGCTGTTTATATGTCAATGTACAAACTCGATTCTGTCAATGGCGATTTTAAATCGGCTTTAATAAATCATAAAATCTATAAGAAATTTAGTGATTCTCTTATGGATTATGCTAAAAACAAACAGATTGAAGAGCTGAGAATCCAGTACGAAACCGAAAATAAAGAACAGAAAATCAAACTCTTAAACCAAGAATCTAATCTTAAAGAAACAGCATTAAAAAAATCAAAATTATTAAACACGCTTTCTATTTGGAGTTTGGTTTTATTGGTTTTAATAATTGGATTATTATATAATCGATACCGTTTAAAACAAAAAAATAATGCCGAATTAGAACTAAAAGAAAAAGAAATCAATCAAAAAAATATCAATTTAAGGCATTTACTTGATGAAAAAGAATGGCTTTTGAAAGAAATTCATCATCGTGTAAAAAACAATCTTCAAACCGTAATAAGTCTTTTAAACTCGCAATCTGCTTATTTAGAAAATGATATGGCATTATCGGCCATTAAAAATAGTCAGCATCGTATACATTCTATGTCATTAATTCATCAGAAATTATACAATTCTGAAAATATTTCGACGATCAATATGCCAATTTATATCAAAGAATTGGTCGAATATTTACGTGAATCTTTTTCGCTTGGGCAAAGAATTCGTTTTGAAATAAAAATAGATCCGTTAGAATTAGATGTCGCGCAGGCAGTTCCACTTGGATTAATTTTGAACGAATCAATCACAAATTCAATTAAATACGCTTTTCCAGAAGATCGCTCGGGAATGATTTATGTAACGCTAGAAACTACTTCAAAAAACAAATATCTTTTAACAATTGCCGATAACGGAATTGGTTTTGATGCTAACATCAGTTCCAAAAAAATTAATTCTTTCGGATTAAGTTTAATAAGAGGTTTAAGTGAAGATTTGGACGCTGATTTTTCTATGGAAAACAAAAACGGAACTATTCTTAAAATTGAATTTTCTAAAGAATTTCCAATTATTGAAAAAAGAAAATAATTAGCTGATGATTTCGCTTTTCTTTTATAGCGAAATCTCACGAATCTAAATCTGTTTAGCGATATATAGCGCTTTTATTCTTCAAAAAAAGCGCTAAACAGCTATTAAACAGGCATTTTATTGGCATGGCATATAAATTGGTTTCTCAGGTGAATTAACATTCAAAACCATTTATTATGAAAAAATCAATATTGCTATTAATCATTCTATTTGTTAATTATAGTACTGCAAAAGCTTGTGATAAATGCAGTACTTATAACAATGAAGATTTTAAAATTAAATCGGCTACAATTACCCACAAAGCAGATTTAGGTCTTACCGTTTGGGATATTAAAGTCGAAGGAACGGCAGGAAAAACAATGCCTAAAGCAGTCGGACAATTAAACGGTGCGCCGGTTTTAGCTTATGTTTTTCCGACTACTTTAAAATCTTCTGATATTGGTTTCGGTCAAGCCGAAGGAATTGTAGCGCTTGCTCTTACGTCACATCCTGATTTTGAAGATACACCACTTTGGGATGAAAATCTAGACGGAAATTACCTTAATGACGGACTAATCTGGCATGCGCATTGGGTTTTACTTGTTGAAGACAAACGCGTTGCAGGCGGACTTTCGGTAAAAGAATTTAAAAAAGGAGATCCAAATGTAGTTTTACCGCCAACAAATCCCGGAATGGCAATGTATATGGACAGTCCTGGTTTTCATATTGTTGCCAAAGGAAATTCGATAAAAGTAATTGTACCCGATTTTAGAATCAACAATAAAACCAATTTCAAATTTGATGCTGTAAGCTGTTATATGGAAGTTAGCACAGGCGCTGGCGGTTCTCACGATTCTGATGGCACTAAACCAATGCTTGGCGTTTACAAAGTGTATACGGTTGCTAGCGGTAATCTTTCATTGCCTTATTCTGTAAAGTAAAAATTAATCTAAAGTTGAAACATCATGAAAATATCAAGATTTTTAAAAATGATAGTAATTCCATACATAATTTTAACCAATATGACTATGAAAAGTTATGCCCAAACTGATTATGCTTCTGATCCGCATTTAACGCCTGCTGTAAAAGCCTTTTTGAAACCATTAAATGCAGGTGGAGCACCGTTAGAATCTCTTCCAGTTCCAGATGCGCGTAATGTTTTGGTTGGAGCGCAAAATGCTTTTAAAGTAGATTTATCAGGAATTGAAGAATCGGAAAAAGAAATTACAGTCGATGGTTATAAAATCAAACTCAATATTGTACGTCCCGCTGGAGCAAAAGGGAAGTTGCCGGTTTTTATGTTCATTCACGGCGGTGGCTGGGTTTTAGGAGATTATCCAACACATAAAAGAATGGTTCGAGATTTAACTGTTCTTACAGGTTATGTTGGCGTTTTTGTGAATTATTCTTTGGCGCCAGAAACCAAATATCCGCAGCCTGTAAATGAAGTTTATGCAGCCGCAAAATGGATTGCAGCGCACGGAAACGAAATTAATGTTGATGGAAGTAAATTAGGAATCGTCGGAAATAGTGCTGGCGGAAATCTAGCCACGGCAAGTGCTTTAATGGCGAAGGAAAAAGGGACTCCTTTATACAAAGTTCAAATTCTTTTCTGGCCAGTAACTGATGCTAATTTTGAAACAGAATCTTATAAAAAATACGGAAAACAGCGTTTTCTAACCGATACTTTAATGCAATGGATGTGGAATCAGTATGTTGATCCTTCAAAAAGAAAAGAAATTTATGCTTCGCCTTTACAAGCTAGTTTAAGTCAATTAAAAGGTTTGCCTCCAACTTTAATTCAAGTAGCTGAAAATGATATTTTAAGAGATGAAGGAGAAGCTTACGGACGAAAATTAAGCGATGCGGGAGTTGTGGTTACAACTGTCCGTTACAATGATGTAATTCACGATTTTGGATTATTAAATGGTCTGGCAGAAATTCCGCAAACTAAAGCTTTATTTCTTCAAGCTGCTGCAGAACTTAAAAAGTATTTGAAATAAATCATCACACAAAAACCATAACAAACTAAAAATAAATACTTTACAAAATAAATCCGTAAATTTAATTTCAAATAATTGAGATTATGCTAAAACAAGAAACTACCGGATTAATTTTAATTGACGTTCAAGGAAAACTGGCTCAAATTGTAAACGAAAGCGAAAAATTAGCCTTAAATCTAGAAAAATTAATTCGTGGTTGTCAAATTCTTTCAATTCCGATAATCTGGGCTGAACAAAATCCAAAAGGACTTGGGGCAACTATTCCGCAATTAGAAAAGTTATTAATTCATCAAAAACCAATTGAAAAATATAGTTTTAATGCATTTGATAGTGAAACTTTTCAGAAAGCAGTTTTAGATTCTGGTAAAACGCAATGGCTAATATGTGGCATAGAAGCACATATTTGTGTGTATCAAACAGCTATGGGACTTTTGCTTCAGAATTTTGAGATAGAAATTGTTGCAGATTGCATTTCTTCCAGAACAAAGGAAGATATTCAAATTGCTTTACAAAAACTTCAAAACAAGGGAGCAGGATTAACAACTATCGAAATGTGTCTTTATGAGCTTGTTAAAGATTCCAGACGAGAAATTTTTAAAGAAATTCTAACTTTAATCAAATAAAAAAATCATGTCAAAATCAAAAAATATTGTGCTTATTCATGGAAACTTCGTAAACGACAATACGTGGGGAGAATGGAAACAGCATTATGAAAAAAAGGGTTATACGGTCTATGCTCCCGCAAATCCTGGACACGAAGGAAATCCTGCTGAATTGAGAACAAAAATTCATCCAGATCTGATTAAAACTGGTTTTATCGATGTGGTAAATAATATTAGCAGATTAATAGATACATTACCCGAAAAACCTTTAGTAATTGGTCATTCGATGGCTGGAATGGCTGCTTTAAAATTGGTCGAATTAGGAAAAGCAGCTGCTGGCGTAAGTATTGACGGTGCTCCGCCAAAAAATGTTTTTCCGCCATTTCAAACCTTAAAAACGGTATTGCCTGCTTTTGGTTTTTTCTCTACAAAAAAGTTTTTTATGGGAAGCCGCGAATGGTACGATTATGCCTTTTTTAATACGATTCCAGAAACACAGAGAAAAATTGCTTTTGAAAAATACGCAGTCCCAGAAAGTTATAAAGTGAGCAGAGAATTGGTTTTAAATTCTTTTTCGAATATTAATTTCAAAAAACCACATCAGCCCATTCTTTTTGTAGGCGGCGGTAACGATCATATCTTTCCTCCTAACTTAACTCAAACAATTGCTAGAAAATATAGAGACAATGCTGGTCGTGTTGATCTAAAAATATTCGATGGCAAAAGTCATTTTATTTGTGGAGAACCAGGATGGGAAGGTGTTGCAGACTATATTTTAAGTTGGTACGAAGCCTTATAAATTGTAAAAAATTAATCCTAACAATGCTAATCTGAATCGGTTAGCATTTTTTATATATTTCTAAAAATAAAATATACCAACGATATATCGTTGGCAATCAATTTTGTTTTATTTTAAAGTTAAATACATAATTATCAATACCTTCGTATAGCCAGTTTAACGATACCAAAAATGTTCTCTAACCAAACAAAAATAATTTTGTTTCTTCTTGTATTATTTACAATTGGAGATACAAATGCATTAGCTGTTTTTAAAAATCAAAATCAAATTGAAACGGCTGAAAAAAGTCTTTCTGTTCCTAAAAAAAATGCTGTTCAAGATGCTCCTTATACCGATCAGGAAGTAAAAAAAATCGAACCATTGCTGGCTGGATTACCAGACAATCTTGATAAAGTTAAAATCCTACTAAAGGTAAGCAATTGGTATGAAGCTTCATATGATAATCCTAAAACATTAGAAAAAGCATATTTATACGCGAATGATGCACTAAGAATAAGTCAAATGCTGCATTCTAATATTTATATTGGAAGATGTTATTTACAGCTCTCGATGGTATTTCAGCTGAAAAATAATGATTCGATGATAGAAGTTTACGCCCGAAAAGCAATTGCTGCATTAAATCAAACGAATGAAATAAATGATTTGGCAGAATCTTGGGTAATGGTTTGGTCGGCAAAAATGCGTACGCGTGCTCCATTAGATGAAAGATTTTCTCCAATTTTTGAAGCTGCATCTTTATTTGAAAAAACAAAAAATAACAAAAGAATTGGTGACTGCTACAGCCAAATTAGCGAACTGTATTTTTCTAAATCTGATTTTGACAGCGCTCTTACCAATCTTAAAAAAGCATTATTTTATTACAAGGCGGCAAATCTGAAAGAAGATGCCATTTTACCCATTTCTTCTAGATTGCATATTATTTATGAAGCAGAAAAAAGAAATAGAGATATTATTAAACTGAAAAACAAAACTTTTTTACAGCAAGAAAAGCTTAAAAACGAAGTCTTTTTGCGTAACTCGATGATTACTTTCGTTGTTCTTTTACTGATTATTCTCGGACTGCTTTACAAAAGTTTTATGTTTAAGAAGAAAACAAACAAAATACTCGAAACGCAACAAAATGAAATCAACAAAAAAAATAGTACGCTTCAAAATCTGGTAATTGAAAAAGAATGGTTGCTTAAAGAAATTCACCATAGAGTAAAAAACAATCTTCATATGGTTGTGGGTTTATTGGCCAGTCAAGTTGAGTTTTTGAGGAATGAAGAAGCAGTTCAAGCCATCAATAATAGTCAGAACAGGATTCAGGCGATGTCTCTAATACATCAAAAATTATATCAATCAGAAAATTTGTCGATTATTGATATGCCTTCGTACATTTTTGAATTGACCGAATATTTAAAAGATTCTTTCGAAATTAGAAACAGAATTCGGTTTATTCTCGATATTGATCCGTTCAATCTGCCTTTATCACATTCTATCCCGATTGGACTTATTTTTAATGAAGCTGTTACAAATGCTATCAAATATGCTTTCCCAAATCATTTAAACGGTATTATAAATATTTCGCTAAAAGCCTCAGACCATCAAAAATACAAATTAATAATTCATGATAATGGAATCGGACTTCCACCCGATTTTGATCCTTACAACAATCCTTCATTAGGTATAAAATTAATGCATGGCTTATCTGCAGACATCGAAGGAAAGTTTTTAATTACAAATGTAAATGGCACAAAAATAACTTTGGAATTTACTTTCAACGAAAATAATCTCAATTAATTTAATTGCATAAAATGTCAAAATCTTTAAAAATTCTTATTGTTGAAGATCAATTTGTAGAAGCAAATCACTTGCGTCTAATGCTGAAAAAAGCAGGTCATTCTGTAACAGGAATGGCGCGTTCAGTTTCAGATGCTAAATATTATATTGCACAGGAAAGACCTGAATTGGTTTTGCTCGATATTTTCCTTTCGGGAAAAGAAACGGGTATTGACCTCGCCGAAATATTAAAAGAAGACAATATTCCTTTTATATATCTTTCTGCAAATTCAAACGAACAAGTGCTTAACAAGGCAAAATTGACGCACCCGTATGGTTTTTTAGTGAAGCCTTTTAGAGAACAGGATTTATTGGTTACTATTGAAATTGCAAAATATCATCAAGAGCATGGAATTGAATCTTCAATACGAAAGGAACTTTTATTTCAAAAACAGCTTAAAGCCATAGTTAAAAAAAGCGGTTCTTGGGATGATAGAGTTCTAAATATTATTACCTCTCTACAATCTCTCATTTCTTTTGATCTTGTTATGGCTGTTTTTTATATGGATAACAAACTAACGAATCAAGTTTTAGGATATGCAAGAACGGGTTTACATGAATATCAAAAAATTGGAATCGAAGAATTACAAAATATTACGGCTTTAAAAGAATCAGAAATCAATGAATTACGGAATAAAAGCACGGTAGAAACTGAAGCTACATTTTATAATAATCAGGCTTTTGAAAAAATTTGCGATAAAACGCCAATTAAAAAAATGATTGCGAATTCTATGAATATGAAGTCAAATTTGATGCTTCCTGTTCCTTTTACCTTCCATGAAAATGGCGGACTTTATTTGTCTTTTTTTAGCAGACAATCTGATAATTACAACAAAAATCATCTGACCTTATGTGAAAGACTTCAGGAACCTTTGATTTATGCTATTGAAAATTTAGTAAATGCCGACAAAAAACTAGATCAAAAAACGAATTCTAATGGTACTTCCAATAAAGGAAAAAATGTTAAGGCATCTGGTTTCGAGTCGATTGTAGGTAAAAGTCCAGCGCTACTAAAATTGTTCGATCATATTTTGCAAGTCGCTCCCGCAGATACAACTGTTTTAATCACAGGAGAAAGCGGTACGGGAAAAGAAAGTATTGCCAATAGCATTCAGCAATTATCAGATAGAAAAAATCATCCGTTTATAAAAATTAATTGCTCGGCTTTACCGCCAAGTCTTATTGAATCTGAGTTATTTGGACATGAAAAAGGCTCTTTTACAGGCGCGACAGAAAGACGAATTGGTAAATTTGAACAAGCCAACAACGGAACTTTATTTCTAGACGAAATTGGCGACATGCCTCTGGAAATGCAAGCAAAATTGCTTCGCGCCATTCAAGAAAAAGAAATTGAGCGTGTCGGCGGAAATATTCCCATAAAAGTAAACGTAAGAATCATTGCGGCAACCAATTGCAAACTTGAAAAAGAAGTTTCAGAAGGTCGTTTCAGACTTGATTTATACTATAGATTAAATGTTTTTCCAATTCAATTGCCGCCGCTTAGAGAGCGTAAAGAAGATATTGGTCTTCTAGCGCGTCATTTTATTGCTTATTATAGTTCTAAAACGGGAAAAAATGTAACCGAAATAGCCGAAGATGCCTTAAAAAGTCTTTTATCTTATCAATGGCCTGGAAATATTCGCGAACTCGAAAATCTAATTGAAAGAAGCATTCTTTTAGCAAAAACAAATACAATTGAACATATTCCGCTGCCCGCTTTTGAAGAAAATAAATTAAACAGCAAATCAAACGACTGGTTTTTCAAAACGATTCAGGAAAACGAGAGAGAACATATTATCAATGTTTTAGAAAAATGTAACGGCAGAATAAGAGGCTCTGGTGGAGCATCTGAAATTTTAGGCCTTCCTCCTACAACACTTGCTTCAAGAATGCAAAAACTGGGTATTAAGAGAAGCCATTTTTAATTGATAATTGACAATTGATAATTAACAATTAAAAATTATCAATTGTCAATTATCAAAACGATATAAAGTTGCTTTTTTTTCGTTTTACGACGAAATAAAGTTGTTCAAAATGGTACATAAATACTTAAATACCTAATAATCAATAATTTAAATAAAAGGTTCGGTTTTAGAATATAGTTTGGCATAACATTAAAACAATGTCTTATGCTAACCGAAAACCCTACTACAATACTTTTTATTACAGGCGCTTTTGTCAGTAATAAATGTTGGGATGAGTGGAAAGTCTTTTTTGAGAATAAAGGCTTTAAAACTCTTGCTCCTGCTTGGCCTTACAAAGATGCACCTGCTGAAGTGCTTCGCAAACGTCATCCAGATCCGCAGATTGCAGGATTACGTTTAACACAATTAATTGAACATTTTGAAAATATTGCCAAAAAACTGCCCGAAAAACCAATTATTATCGGACATTCTATTGGCGGACTCATAGCTCAAATACTTTTACAGCGCAATTTAGCATCGTCCGCAATTGCTATACATTCTGTTCCTCCTCAAGGAATTATGACTTTTAAATTTTCTTTTTTAAAGGCTGGTTGGGGACCGCTCGGCTTTTTTACTTCGACTAAAACGACATTTATGATGAGTTTTAGTCAATGGCAATACGCTTTTACAAACGGAATGCCCGAAGAATGGCAAGAAAAAGCCTATTACGAATCGGCAATTCCAGAATCTAAACTAATTGTTCGAGATACGATCACTTCGGCTGCAAAAGTAGATTTTCATGCTCCTCATAATCCTTTGCTGCTTATCGCAGGGTCAACAGATCATACCATTCCAGAATCTTTAAATTATTCCAACTACAAAAAATACACCGACAAAAATTCAATTACAGATTTTAAGGTTTTTAGCGATAGAAATCATTTTGTTTTGAATCAGCCCGGCTGGCAGGAAATTGCAGTTTATATAGAAGACTGGATTTCAAAATTGCCTTCGTAAAATTTTTATAATAACCAATTAATCATTAACCATTCAAAATTTTAATTATGAAAACGAATCTATTAAACAACACTTTTTTACACTTTAAAAGTAAAACCTCCCATATTTTAGCTTTGGGACTTTTAATATTGACTTTTATTTCTTGTAACAAAAAAGCAGAAGAAACTCCTGCTACAGAAACGAAACCTGCCGAAACTACCGAAACGGCTCAAGCTGCACCTGCAAATCCGCCTGCAAATTTCAAACATGAAACAGCTACAGTTAACGGAATTAAAATTCATTACGTTATTGGCGGAAAAGGCGATCCGTTAGTTTTAGTTCACGGTTTCGGTCAAAACTGGTATATGTGGAACCGATTATTACCCGAACTTTCTAAACATTTTACCGTAATCGCTCCCGATTTAAGAGGTGTTGGAGAATCTGATAAACCAGAAAGCGGTTACGACAAAAAAACAATGGCATCTGATATTCACGAATTGGTGAATCAGTTGGGGTATAAAAAAATCAATTTGGCAGGACACGACATCGGATTGATGGTTGCTTACGCTTACGCAGCACAATATGGCGATAGCGTAAATAAAGTTGCTCTTATGGACGCACTTTTGCCTGGAGTTGAGCCAGTTTGGTCTTCGGTAAAAGCCTCTGCATGGTGGTTTGGTTTCTTCGGATGGCCTGCTTCTGGAGACATTGTAAAAGGAAAAGAAAAAGAATTCTTGACTAATTTCTGGCCAGTTGTTGGACATGTAAAAGATCCGTTTACGTCAGAAGAAACTACAGAATTTATTAGAGCTTATGCTGTTGAAGGCGGTACAACTGCTGCTTTTAAATGGTTTGGTGCTTTTGATCAAGACGGAAAAGACAATGTTATTTTCATGAAAAAAAAGCTAAAAATGCCATTATTAGCAATGGGCGGAGAATATTTTGCAGCGGCTTTCTTAAAAGATCACTCGAAATTGGTTGCAGAAAATGTTACCGAATCTAAAGTTGCGGGTTCTGGACATTGGTTGGTTCAAGAAAATACGGCACAAGTACAAAAAGATTTACTAGCCTTTTTTCTGGCTAAATAAATAGTCCGTTGGGTGTAATTCATGCTTTTTATTCAACACATAGAAACATAGATTTTATTATAAAAAGTACTTAAAAAGAAACTAGTTTCTAACACATAGCCAACTATGTTTGTTTTAAACAAGTGAAACGCCTTTTTTAAACTTAAAAAAACTATGTCTCTATGTGTTGAGAAATAATTACCTCAAACGAATTAAATAACTAAAATCATGAAAAAATTATTATTAATTCTATTGTTTTTTACGGGCTTGTTAACTCAAGCCCAACAAAAAGCAGATTTGATTATTTATAACGGAAAAATTGCAACCATGCAGAAACAAGGCGAATTTGTACAGGCAATTGCAATGAAAGATGGTATTATTCTGGACATTGGAACAGAAAAAAGTATTCTTTCTTCTTATAAATCTTCAGAAACGAAATTGATTGATGCCAAAGGGAAAACCGTAATTCCAGGTCTAAATGACAGTCATATGCATGTGATTCGCGAAGGTTTGAATTACAATTCAGAATTGCGTTGGGATGGCGTAAAAACCTTAAAACGCGCCATGGAAATGCTGAAAGAACAAGCAGCAAGAACTCCAGACGGTGTTTGGATTAAAGTAATTGGCGGTTGGAACGAATTTCAGTTTGAGGAAAAAAGACAACCGACAATCGAAGAAATCAACTCTACAGTTCCTGATAAACCTGTCTTTATAACGTATCTGTACGGAAAAGCTTTTCTAAATAAAAAAGGAATCGAAGTTTTGAAATACACCAAAGAAACCAAATATGAAGGAAGTCTTTTAGAACAAGATTCAAACGGAAATTTAACAGGTTTAATGTATGCGAAAGAAACACCAAAAGCGATTTATACCACTTTAGGATTAACAACAAAATTGAGTCCAGAAGAGCGAATCAATAGTTCTATACAGTTTAATCGTGAATTAAATCGCTTTGGACTTACCAGTATTATTGATGCTGCGGGCGGAAGCCAAAACTTTCCTGCCGATTATGTCACTTCTTTGGAATTGGCAAAACAGAATAAACTGAGTCTTAGAATTTCTTATTATTTGTTTGCACAGCAAAAAGGCAAAGAATTACAAGATTATGAAAAATGGGTCGCCACGACTCAAATCAATAAAAATGAAAATTTAATAGTTCCAAATGGATATGTTGAAGAAGGCGCTGGAGAAAATATAGTGGCTTCTGCAGCCGATTTTGAAAATTTCCTCGAACCTAGAATTGTTTTATCTGATGAAATGGAAAAAGATTTGGAACCGATTATCAGATTATTGGCTAAAAATAAATGGCCTTTCCGTCTTCACGCGACTTATGGCGAATCGATTGATAGAATGCTGAATGTTTTTGAGAAAGTAAACAAGGAAATTCCGTTTAACGGATTGCGCTGGTTCTTTGATCACGCCGAAACGATTACGTCATCAGAATTGGAACGTGTTAAAAAACTCGGCGGTGGAATTGCGGTTCAGTTTAGAATGTATTATCAAGGAGAATTGTATAACAAACTTTACGGTGCACCAAAAACGCAATTGCCTCCAATCAAGAAAATGCTAGCATTAGGCATTCCTGTCGGAATGGGTACTGATGCTACACGAATTTCTACTTATAATCCGTGGATGTCTTTGCATTGGCTCTTGACTGGAAAAACTATTGGCGGTTTGCAGTTCTGGCCAAAAGATCAGGTTTTGGATAAATTTACTGCTTTGCAATTATATACTTCTGGAAGTGCTTGGTTTTCGGGCGAAGAAAAAGAAAAAGGAAAACTGATAAAAGGAATGTACGCCGATATGGCGATTTTATCTGATGATTATTTTGCATTGAAAGCAGATGATATTAGAAAAATAGAATCGGTTTTGACTATTGTAAACGGAAAAATTGTTTACGCTTCCGCGGAATATAAAGCGTTGAGTCCAGAAATTCCCGCGGTAATTCCAGATTGGTCGCCTGTGAAATATTTTGGAGGTTATCAGAAATAATGGTGCGAAAGAGACGCGGATTTTACGGATTCGCTTTCGCGAAGACGCGGATTTAGGCGGTTTTTTTTTTCGCTCTAGTTTGAAATGATTGCTAGAAAGTGATTTCTCTCCCTTTAGCCCTGATCGAAGCGGCATCCTTTGCTTTTTTTCTTTAAAAAAAGCAAAGATATAGCGGAGAGCAGGAACCATGAAACCAAAAATGCCAAATGCTTTTGCTTCTAATAAAAATAAACATTGCCAAAAAATATTCAAAAATGAAAAACTATAAATCTATATTAATTGCAGTACTTTTTGCTGTCGTTTTTCTTTCGACGCAAAATATGTATGCGCAATTTCCGATGCCGCCCGAAGTGCCGATTTGGGATGCTAATAAAGTGACTTTGCAACTGCATAAAATCTCCGATAATGTGTACGCCGTTTCGCCATCGACAACCGAAACCGAAACTACAAAAGGGATTCCGCAGGCTACTTCGGCGGGATTTATTGTTGGTGATAAAGGCGTTTTGCTTATCGAAACTATGCTGAGCAAAAGATTGTACGATCAATTGTATAAATTGATTCGATCTGTTACGCCAAAACCAATTGTTTATGCCGTAAATACGAGCGATCACGGAGATCATTGTTTCGGAAATTATTTATTGCCTAAAGAAACTATTCTGATACAAAACGAATTCTGCAAAGAAAATCTCGCTAAGAATTATGAAGGAATTAAACAATTTATGATCATGCTTTTTGGAAAAGATCGCGGGATTGAGCAAAGTGTGTATCGTCCCGCGGATCTTACAATTGCCGTAAATCAAAGTTTGAAAATTGATATGGGCGGAGGAAAAATCGTAGAAATCATCAATACAGGAACGGCGCAATCTCCAGCCGATTTGTTTGTTTTTTTGAAAGATTCAGACAAAAATGTGCTTTGGGCAGGAAATCCTTTTATTGCTGAAAGTCCGACGATTCCGTGGTTATTTGATGGTTATTTTTTGGAGCCTGTTCGCAATCTTCAAAAAATTTATGACATGATTGGCGATAATGACGTTGTTGTTCCTGGACACGGCAGAATTACCAATAAAAAAGGAATTAAATATACTATTGATTATGTAAATGCTTTGAAGAAAAATGTGGAAGATGCGGTTAAAAAAGGTGAAACTTTAGAACAAGTAAAAGCGTCGATAACGATGAAAGAATTTGACAAAGGTTATGTGCTTTTTAATTGGCTGCATTACAATTTCAACATTCCAAACGCTTACAACGATATTAAGAAAAACAGTTTAGGCAAATAGCCATGAAAAAAATAATCCTACTATTTCTGATCTGCATACGGCTTCAAGCGCAATCTTATCCTGATTTTAAACCCATGCGTTTTGATGAAAATTACAGCGTTTTACAAAAAGATACCTCAAAAAACTGGTACAAAACTTTGAAGTACCTGCCACTCTCCTCTTCGGGGAAAACTTATCTGAGTTTTGGAGGAGAGATTAGGTATCAATATTTCTATGCCAAAAATGAAAAATGGGGCGACGATCCTGTTGATAATGACGGATACATCTTAAACAGGCTTTTGCTTCATGCCGATTTTCATGCCAGCAAATACTTTAGAGCATTTATTCAGCTTCAAAGCAGTAATGCGAACGGGAGAATTGATCCGAGTCCAGTAGATAGCGATCCGCTGGAAGTGCATCAAGGCTTTATTGATTTTAATGTTCTTTCCGAAAAAAACAAACAGCTGATTTTTAGAGCCGGAAGACAGGAATTAAGTTACGGTTCGCAGCGTTTGGTTGCCGTTCGTGACGGTCCAAATAATCGTCAGTCTTTTGATGGCGCAAAAGCTATTTTTGGTCTAAATAATTTTCGTGCCGATTTATTCTACTCGCATTATGTAATTGCACAAGACGGAATCTTTGATGATTATTCGAACAAAAAAAGACAGTTTTGGGGAAGTTATTTTGTAATTAATAAAATTCCAGCAATCAAAAATATTGACGTTTATTATTTAGGTTACGAAAGAGCCAATTCCAATTTTGATGATGCAAGCGGAAAAGAATTACGTCATTCTGTTGGAACACGAATTTGGGGCAAATACAACGATTGGCGCTATGATGCGGAAGCTGTTTACCAATTTGGAAATGTCGCTTCTAAAGATATTAAAGCTTGGACGGTTTCATTAAACACTGGATATCAATTTTCGTCAGTTGTTCTAAAACCTGAATTTGGATTTAAAGTTGAATTAATCAGTGGAGATAAAACGAATGGCGATAATCAGTTAAACACTTTTAATCCGCTGTTTCCTAGAGGCGCTTATTTTGGATTGGCTTCTGTTATTGGGCCTTCCAATTTAGTCGATTTTCATCCGTCAATTAGTTTTGAATTGGCAAAAAACATCGATTGGGTTATTGATTATGATATGTTTTGGAGATACAGCAATCAAGACGGAATTTATGGCCCAAACACGATTATGATTTATCCAGGGAATGCTACAACTGCAAAAGAAATTGGGAAACAATTGGAAAGCGAAATTATTTACACTCCCAACCAATATCTTTATTTCCGTGTTGAAGCTACTTGGTTTAAAGCAGGAGATTTTCTGAAAGCCGCGGGAACTGGTAAGAATATGTTTTTTACTGGCGTAACGGCACAGATTAAGTTTTAATATAAATCATTGACGAATTTTTAAACACATAGAAACATAGATTTTGCATGTTAGAAAAGAATATTGAAAGAAACTAGTTTCTAACACATAGTCCCGACGCTTCGGGATGCATTTAAACTAAGTAAAACGCCTTTTAGACGAAGTATAACTATGTTTCTATGTGTTTAAAAAAAATGATGATTTCTAAATATAAAAAAATGACCACACGAAGAAATTTTATAAAAATGGCAGGTTTAACAAGTGCTGCAGTGATGACAAATCCTGTTGATGTATTTTCTAATTCTATCGAAAAAGAGAAATTAGAAACACCAAATAAATGGCTAGACGGTTCAAGATTAGTCATTTCTGTTTCGATGCAGTTTGAAGCGGGCGGACAACCCGAAAATGCAGAGAGTCCGTTTCCGCAAAATATGCAAAAAGGTTATGTCGATCTTCCTGCCGAAACTTGGTATCAATACGGATATAAAGAAGGAATTCCGAGAATGCTCGACAATTGGGATAAACATGGAATCAAAGTGACCTCACATATGGTCGGTTCGGCAGTTTTACAAAATCCGCAATTGGCAAAAGAAATTGTACAACGCGGACACGAAGCAGCGGCGCATGGTATGAACTGGAGTTCGCAATACGCTATGTCTTACGAAGAAGAAAAAACTTTTATTAAAGCTGGTGCCGATGCTGTAAAAAGCGTTACAGGATTTACTCCCGTTGGTTATAACGCCAATTGGCTCAGACGCGGACAAAATACGATTAAGATTCTTCAAGAATTGGGTTTTACGTATCACATCGACGATTTAAGTCGAGACGAGCCTTTTATCATTCAAGCCAATAAAAAAGATTTTGTAGTGGTTCCGTACACGATTCGATGCAATGATATTGTTTTGATTGAAGGAAAAAACTTTTCATCTGAACAATTTTTTAATCAGGTAAAAGCAGAATTTGATCAGCTTTATGCCGAAAGCGAATTCAAACGAAGACAAATGTCTATCAGTTTTCACGATAGAATTGGCGGAACTCCACAAATGGTTAAAACAACTTCTGATTTATTAGATTATATGAAAAAACATGCGGGTGTAACTTTCAAAAGAAAAGATGAAATTGCAAAAATGACGCTTCAAGATAAAACGTCTATTCGTGAATAAATTAAAGTCTAAAACATACAAAATATTAAGCCTTAGAAAAATATACTTCTAGGGCATTTTTTTTGAACTTATTCAACTGAAATTGATAAATTTGAACAAAGAAAGATTTTTTTACTCCTTCATATTATTGTTCCATTTTTAAATCAAAAAATAAAGAATGCTCGAAAACTTTCCTTTCTATTTAGCTATTATTTTAGTCATTTTATTGCTGATTATGTTAGCCGATAAAATAAAAGTAGCTTATCCTGTATTATTGGTTTTGGCTGGACTTGCCATAAGTTTTATTCCAAAAGTTCCTGTAATACAAATCGAGCCTGATCTGATCTTTTTTATCTTTCTTCCTCCGTTATTATACGAAGCTGCTTGGGCAGTTTCTTGGAAAGAATTGTGGCGCTGGAGACGTATTATTACGAGTTTTGCCTTTATAGTTGTTTTTCTTTCCGCACTTTCTGTGGCTTTAGTGGCCAATTATTTTATTCCAGGATTTTCTCTTGCTTTGGGCTTTTTATTGGGCGGAATTGTCTCTCCTCCAGATGCTGTAAGTGCTGGCGCGATTTTAAAATTTGTCAAAGTTCCGAAAACAATGTCGTCTATTTTAGAAGGCGAAAGTTTATTGAATGATGCTTCTTCTTTAATCATTTTCAGATTTGCTATGATTGCCGTGGCGACCGAGCAATTTATATTTTATAAAGCGGCAATTAGTTTCAGCTGGATGATATTTGGCGGAGTTGCAATTGGCTTAGCAATCGGATGGATTTTCATGAAAGCACATAAATACCTGCCAACAAATGCCAATGTCGATATTGTGCTCACACTTCTTGCTCCTTACATCATGTATCTTATAGCCGAAGAAGTTCACAGTTCTGGAGTTCTAGCAGTGGTTAGCGGCGGACTCCTTTTGTCTAATAACAGACATCGTTTTCTAAGCAGTAAATCGAGAATACAAGGCGTAAATGTTTGGGAAAGTCTTTCGTTTATTTTAAACGGTTTGGTTTTTATGCTCATTGGATTGGATCTTCCTCAAATTACTTCTGGACTTGAAGGTGTAAGTCTTACAACTGCAATTGGATATGGCGTTTTAATTACTTTTGTTTTAATTGTGAGTCGAATTTTATCTGCTTACGGAGCGGTTATTGTAACACTTATTGCTAGAAATTTTATTACCGTTGCAGACCGAAGACATCCAGGTTACAAAACTCCATTTATTTTGGGTTGGACAGGAATGCGAGGCGTGGTTTCGTTAGCTGCGGCACTATCAATTCCTGTTTATTTGGATAATGGAAACGGTTTTCCTCAGCGAAACCTTATTTTATTCATCACCTTTATTGTGATTCTTTTGACTTTATTGATTCAAGGTTTAACGCTTCCGTATTTCATTAAAAAAATAAAATTAGATAATATTTACGATCCCGTTTCTCCAGAAGAAGCTGCTGTTATTTTGAAAAGAGATTTAGCCGCTCATGCTTTGTCTTATTTAAAAACAACTTATGAAGATCAGCTAGAAAGCAATACTTCTTTGCAACAGCTTATTTCAAAATGGGAACAGCATAGCAAAGGAATTGAGGATGAATCGATTGGTAAGGAATTAAAAGCAATTTATCTCGATTTGTTATACGAACAAAGACAGTGGCTAATTAGTAGAAATAAGGAAGATCAAAATATAGACGAATCTGTTATTAGAAAACAGATGTATTATTTGGATCTTGAAGAAGAAAAACTGATTCATTTTTAAAACATTCATCTAAAATTCATTTAAAAAGAAATATCTTTATACGTGCGAAAACGGAAAATGAAACGGATAAAATTGTATCGAATTTATAATTGAGAACTAACCTGATTTTCTTTATGAAGAATTTATTTTCTAAAAAAATAGCAGCAATTTTACTTGTAGCTGTTATTGCATTGATTGTGGTTTTTAAAATGTATTCTGAAGAAAAAACTCCTTTAAAACCAATAAAAAAAACTTATCCGCCGGGAGTTGTTTTTACTTTTGACGACGATTATATTGATGATTGGTACAATGCCGAAAAATTATTGCGTCCGCTAGGTTGGAAAGCAACCTTTTTTGTTTGCTGGTACGGAAGTTTGACCAGAGATCAAAAAGACAAATTACATTATTTGCAAGATATGGGACATGATATTGCAGGTCATGGTTATAATCATTTGAATGCATTGAAATATTCAAAAGAATTTGGAATACAGAAATATATAGAAGATGATATAATTCCTTTGAAAACGGCAATGAAAAAAGACGGTTTCAACATTCATTCTTTTGCTTATCCTGATGGCGCACGCGATGCCGAATTGGATAAAGAATTACTGAAACATTTTGATATTATTCGAGGCACAACTTATGATGAAATTCCTGCTCCACAACAATATTGTTATTACGAAGGAAATCGCTTAGTTTACGGATTAGGAATTGATGACGATTACAAACAATTCAATATTCCTTATTACAAAACCTTAATCGATTACGCCAAAGCACATGATAAAATCGTGATTTTTTACGGTCATAAAACGGTTGAAAATGCAGACGAAAAGATAGAAACGCCACTTTATGCTTTAGAAGAACTTTGTAAATACACAAAAGAAAAAGGGCTGAAATTCTACACCATTGACGATCTTTCTAAATTGTAATTTCCCTTTTATTTCAAAAAATGACAAAAAAGTATTCTGATTTGAATTTAGAGAATTACTTTTAGTCCATCTATTTGCAATTACTGCTATGAATAAAGTATTATTAGTTGAAGACGATCCGAGAGTAGCTTCTTTTATTATTAGAGGACTTGAAGAACAACTTTATCAGGTTAAAAATATCAATAAAGGTTTTGACGCCATTAATGAAGTAATGGAAAATCAGTATGATATTATTATACTCGATATTATGCTTCCTGATTTAACTGGTTTTGAAGTCTGCGAAATCTTAAGAGGCAGAAAAATAATTGTACCTATACTTATTCTTAGCGCTTTAGACACACCTCACGAAAAAGTAAAAGGACTTCAGGCTGGAGCCGATGATTATTTGGCAAAACCATTCATGTTTGAAGAACTTTTGGCTCGAATAAACGCGCAGCTTCGTCGTTCTGAATTTAGCAGCGGAATTTTAGATTTTCAATCGTATGCTGGAATTGAAATTAATATGAAAGAACAAAGCGCAACTAGAGACGGAAAAGAGCTTAATCTTTCTTCTAGAGAATTAAAATTGCTGATTTTTTTCATGAAAAACCGTGAAAAAGCGCTTTCTAGAATTGCAATTGCCGAAGCCGTTTGGAATCTTGATCTTGATATGAATACCAATACTGTAGATGTTTACATTAATTATTTGCGAAATAAAATAGACAAGAACTTCCCTACTCCGCTTATTCATACCATAAAAGGAACTGGATATATGCTCAAAAACAAGATCAATGAATCTTAAAACCAAATTATCCGTTAATTCGACATTGCTTTTTGCTTTTATAGTTGGTCTTGTACTGGCTGGTTCTTTTTTGCTTTTTAAAAAACATAGACAGGAACTTTACTATGAAAGACTCGAAGACAGTGCTTTAATAACGGCTTTTTTTTATTTTGAAAAAGATGAAATCACAAAAAATGATAGTTCGCGTTACCAAACGATAGAAATTGAATATAAAAAAATCACCAATCAATCTATTAGAATTTACAATGCTAAAACGAAAGAATTGTATTTGCGTGACGATATAAATATCAAATTAAGCGATCAGGAATTAAAATCCATTTCTAAAAACAGAATTTTATATTTTACAAAAGAAGATAGACAATTTGCTGGGTTATATTACAAAGACAATCAGGGTGATTTTATTATTGTTGTATCTGGAATTGATACTGTAGGAGAAAGACAATTAGATGTTCTTGGTTTAATTTTTATTCTTTCGTATTTATTCGTAATTCCGCTTAATTTCTTTATTGGAAGATATTTAGCAAAACAAACTTTTAAACCTTTTGAAGATGTTATTGCAAAAGTAAACACGATTACGACAGAAAATCTGCATTCTAGACTCGAAATGCCAACAAGCGGAAAAGATGAAATTCGAGAACTTATTACGACTTTTAATTATCTTTTAGAAAGATTAGAAAGCGGCATTACTATTCAAAATAACTTTCTAAAAAATGCTTCTCACGAACTAAAAACGCCGTTGACAATTATTATTGGAGATATTGATGTTTCGTTGCAACAACCCAGAACTAACGAACAATACGAAGAAGTTTTAAAATCGCTTCGAAAAGATACTTTTCATTTAAAATCTATTTTAGACGGACTTTTAGTTTTATCCGGCTTGCAAGTTGGCGAACCTGAACAAATGGAAAGCATAAGAATTGATGAAATTTTATGGAATGTACTTGAAAAAAAGGCTATCGAATATCCAGAATCTAAAGTTTCTCTGAATTTGGAAGCTATTCAAAATGAAGAATTACTTTTTGTTTATGCCAATAAACACATGCTTTTTACGGCGCTGTATAATATTGTAGATAATGCTATAAAGTTTTCTTTTCCTGCGCCTGTAAGTATTTTTGCTTTAGAAAAAGATAAAAAGCTTTTAGTAAAAATTATCGATCAAGGTTCTGGAATTGAAGAAAAAGATAAAGAATCTATTTTTGATCTCTTTTTTAGAAGTGATCGCACGCGACATATAAAAGGTCAAGGTTTAGGACTTTTTATAACTATGGAGATTTTAAAACGTCATCATATTACTTTAACGGTAGATTCTGAGCTAGAAAAAGGAACTAGTTTTTCGCTTTTATTTCCTTAGAAAAAGTAGAATAAAATAGCGTTGATTTGAATTTTAAAAATGACGTTTTCTACAGTTGGTAACATTTCCATAACACTCTAATCTATCTCTAATCTGGTTTAAATCTACCTCTAATCCCTTTATTTCTGGGATTTTTATGAAAGTCTTGATTTTAAAGACTTACAGACTTATTTATAAAATAACCTATCCATTATCATAAATTAACATTGTCTTTTTTTTTGATTTTTCGTTAACAAAAGCCTTAAATCGAAAACAAGTAAAGAGAGTTTCTTTGTCGAAAATAATAACTAAAATAACATGACAAAACTAAAACTCTTATTCACGGCTTTAATGCTTCTTACTGCAGGAAGTATTTTTGCCCAGATTACTACTTCTTCTTTGTCTGCTAAAGTCAACGATGGAACAACTGCAGTTATTGACGCCGAAGTGACCTTAACTCATTTGCCTACAAATGCTGTTTACAGAGCAACTACAGACAAACAAGGTCGATTCAGTTTCGAAAATTTAAATGCGGGTGGTCCTTACGAATTAGAAATTAAAAGTAAAGACACCAAAGATTATTCAAATGCTCAAATTCATTTAGCGCTTGGCGACAATGATTTGCCAACAATTGTAGTTGGAAAAGCAGATAATAATGTTTTAGAAGAAGTTGTCATTACAAGTTCTAAACCTTCTTCTAAAAATAATGGTACAAACATCAACGAAAAACAAGTAAACGGACTTCCATTAATTAATCGTGGAATTCAAGATGTTACTAAATTGGTTCCTCAAAGTTCAAACAACTCTTTTGCTGGAACAAACTTTAGATACAATAACGTTACTATTGATGGTTCTATTAATAATGATGCAATTGGTTTCAGTCCATCTTTAGGAGGTCAATCTGGAACTTCTGGAATGCCGGGAAGCAGTACGCGTTCGAACTCAATTAGTTTAGATGCTATTCAGGATATTCAGGTTTATATTGCTCCTTACGATATTAAATTAGGAAACTTTTTGGGAGGAAGCGTTAATGCTGTTACAAGAAGTGGAACAAATAATGTAAGCGGATCTATTTATTCTTATGGAAGAAGCGCTGCACTTACAGGTCCGAATAATGCTGGAGATGGTTCTAAAATGCCAAAAGCTTTTGGAGATTACCAAATCGGATTTAGATTAGGTTTGCCAATTGTAAAAGATAAATTATTCTTTTTTACGAATATGGAATATGCCGAAAGAACAGATCCAATTTTCTATAATGCAGGACAAACAGATGCCAACGGAAAATTGACTTCTTTGGTTGATAATGCAACAGCAGAACAAATTTCGAACTTCGTAAAAACAAACTACGGATTTGATCCAGGAACTTATGGTTCTTACAACAACTTTGCAAAAAGCCAAAAATTCTTCAATAAATTAGATTGGAAAATCAACGATAAACATTCGATCTCTTTAAGAAACAATACGGTAGTTTCTCAAGCAACAAACTTAGAGCGCGATGCCGCAAACTTCCGTTTCTCAGGAATGGATTTTACTCAGAAAAACCAATCTATCAGTACGGTTTTAGAGCTTAAAAGTCATTTTAACAGCCAATGGTCGAACTCATTTATTGCCAGTTATTCTGCTATTAAAGATTATCGTGATCCTAAATCGAACAATATTATGTTTCCTCAAACAGAAATTGGATATAATGGAGGAACAATTTTCTTAGGAAATGATCGTGAAGCTACTGTTTTTAATATGAAACAAAATACGGCTGAACTTACAGATAACCTTACTTACAAAACAGGAAATCATACTTTATTATTTGGTACGCACAACGAATTCTACGACATCAATTACGGATTTGTAAATGCATTAAACGGAAGAGTTTCATATAAATCTCTAACAGATTTCTACAACAAACTTCCTACTCGTGTTCGTGGAACTTATCCGTTTGATGGTTCTACGAGAGATGAAATCTTTGATAATCCTTATGCAAAATTCAAAGTAAATCTTTATAGTGTTTATGCTCAAGACGAAATTAGAGTTGGAAGCAGATTAAAAGTGACGCCTGGAGTTCGTGTAGATTATACAGATTTACCAAACAAACCTAAATTGAGTCAGCAAGTTCAAAATTCGCCAGCAGATCCAAATTACGGAACAACATATACGTACACGCCTTTAAGTCAGATTAAGAATAATTTCTTCAGTACGGCTTTAGTTTCTCCAAGAATTGGTTTTACTTACAATGTTGATGAAGATAAAACATTTGTAATTCGCGGAGGTTCTGGAGTATTTACAGGAAGAATTCCGTTTGCTTGGTTAGGTTACGCCTATTATAATGATGGTGTTGGTTACGGAAGTTACGATAAAAACAACCTTACAGCTGCTCAAGTTGCGGCTGCGGGAGATCCTTTGGCAACTGGCGGACTTAACGGATATCATGATGCAACTCCAAAAGTACAAGCCGATTTAGTAGACAATAAATTTAAAATGCCAGCAGTTTTAAGAAATTCATTGGCTTTTGATAAAACTATCGACGGTTACAAATTTACAATTGAAGGTATTTACACAAAAGTGATTCGCGATTTAGAATTTCAACAAGTAAACAAAACAGATAATCCAACATATTTTTCTTATGATACGAAGCATGAAATGCCAATTTATGCAGCAAACATAAATTCAGCTTTTTCAAATGCCTATTTGTTATCAAACACAGATAAAGGTTACCGTTACAGCATAACAGAAATGATTTCTAAAACTTACGATTTTGGATTTAATTTTATGGTGGCTTATACTTATGGAAATTCTCGTGACATTACAAACGGAATTCGTAATTCTATGGAAAGTAACTTCCAAATGAATCAATCGTTGACACCAAATAATCCGCAATTGGCAACTTCTAACTTTAACATCAAACACAGAATTGTTTCTAATGTTGGTTACGGCGTAAAATTAGCATCAAACAATACATTATCTGCTAATGTTTATTTTAATGCACAATCAGGAAATCCATTTTCTTGGGGATTTGTAAATTCAACAATCGCAGGAACAGGACAAGCAGCTGGATTGGCTTACATCTTTAAAGATGCTGCGGAAGCTGCAAAATATATCGGAGTAAATTCAGCTGGAGTTCCATCTGCAACGGCTGCACAGCAAGTAGCAGATTACGAAGCTTTTATTAATGGAAATGATTATTTAAAAAGCAGAAGAGGAACTTTCACGCAAAGAAATGGCGATACAACACCTTGGAACATTCAAACTGATTTGAAATTGATGGATGAAATTCAGGTTACTAAAGTAGGAACTTTTCAAATTTCATTTAGCGTTGCAAACGTTGGAAACTTAATCAATAAAGATTGGGGAAGAAGTTATTTCGTTCCAAACACGTACAATTCAACAGCAAATATTGGTTTAACAAAATCAGGAAACCTTGGCGGAGTTGCTACAGGAGATCCAACTTATACGTTCCAAAAACCTACTTCAACACCTTATACTGTAGATCAGTTAGCGTCTAGATTTCAAGGACAGCTTGGAGTTAGATATTCATTCTAAAAAAGTTTGTGTTTATTTTTTTTCACTATCTCCCAGTTTCAATGCTTAGAAACTGGGAGATTTTTATTTTATAGATGTGAATTAGATAACAAAACAGATTTCAGATATAACATTTTAGAATTCAGCTATTTGTAAATTTGAACAATCATTAAAACAAACGCCATGAAAAATCTACAAATAAACAAAAGCGAAACTAAAGTTGTGTGCAACAATCGTTTAAGCGTTTGTGCAGGAGATAATAACGAATTGATATTTCGTAAAACTTACGTAGGAGATTGGGGAGATTGGGATGAAAAACCTAGTAATACATTCCAAGAACAGAACAATTATCTAGACGAAAATACAACTATTTCTACAGCTGTATAAATTGCAAATACAAGCAAATTCTGTGTAATATCTTATTTAAAAAGCTATTACACTAGAACGCTTATGGTATTACTCAAATTTTCTTTGACGATAAAATCGAGAATAAATTCTCTTACTTCATTTTTTGCTTCGGTTTCGAAAGAGTTGATATGAAATTCTTCGTCCTTATCACTAATGTGTATAATTTCGGTATATCCTTTAGTAATCAAACTGCCTTTCAACTTAATTAAATTAAATTGCTGTTTGCCATCTAATTCTTTACGAACCTGTAGTTTTATAGCTCTTCCCATATGCAAATTCTTTTAATTAATTAACTATCATTTAATTATAAATTTAAAACAATTAATTAATCAAAACTTTTTTTTAACACAGGTCACAACCCACTATTTATCAACACCTTATAAACATTTTATTCTTATTAAAAAGAGCAAAAAACGCTCTAAAATAAGGGCTTCGCAAATTACTTTCCAACAAATTGTTTATCACTCAGCGTTTTCATAAAGGCAATTAGATTCGTTTTTTCCGTCTCAGTTAGCGGAATTCTCTTACCATTATTCTTAAAAATCGGATCTAAATTATCTGCTTCTAAAACGCCATTATCAAAATAATCTAAAACAGATTTTAAGTCAGAAAACTGTCCGAAACTACCATATGGAGCCGTATATTCAATATTTCTCAAACTTGGAACACGAAAACTCATAAAATCAGAAGCAATTCCCGTAACACGGCCGCGTCCGGCTTCGTTTGTATCTTTATTTAAAGGAAAACCAATATTTCTAAAACTCTGATCCGTAAATAATTCTCCCGAATGACAACTGGCACATTTCTGTTGAAACGTTTTATAGCCTTCTAATTCGTTTTCCGTAAAAGTTTCGCCTTCATTTCTTTTTACTTTATCATATTTGCTGTTTGAAGAAATCAAAGTATATTCAAATTGCGCAATGCTTTTATAAATTCTGTCTGGATTAATTTCTGAATCGCCAAAAGCTTTTTTAAATAAAACCTTATAATCGGCATCGTCTTTTATTTTACCGATAACTTCTAAAATAGAAGAATCCATTTCTTCGTGGGTTATAATAGGAACTAAAGGCTGTGTTTCTAATTGCAGTTTGCTTCCATCCCAATTGTAAAATTTTAGAAATAGTAAATTCTGAAGCGACGGCGCATTACGAAGTCCAACTCTTCCCTGAATTCCAATTGCTTGCGCATTATGATCTGCAAACGCATTTGCCTGAATATGACAACTTGCGCATGAAATCGTATTATCTGCGCTGAATCTTTTATCAGAAAAAAGCTTTTCGCCCAATTCTACTCCATATTTTGTTGGTTTATCCAAACTAGCAAAACTATTTACTTCTGGAAAACCCGATGGAATATTTAAAGCAATTTCAGGATTATCAATAGCAATCATATCAGCATCATCATTATTACAAGATGTTAATAATGAAAGAATTGCTATCAAAACAATTATTTTTTTCATTTTAAATGAATTTTAAAAAGCCGCCTGATTTTTAGTCTCAAACGGCTCTGAAATATTTTTAGTTTTCTACACTACTAACAGAAAACATTCCGCTAATATCGCTTGAACCATTTCCGCCTAAATTATCCACAAATTTCACCATCTGCGCAGCAGTATGAACGTTAGGAGTTGCATTATCATTCATTCCTGTTCCTGTAGACAAAGTAATCGTGTTGATTTTTCCGCTTAATAATTTATCAAAATCAGCCTTAATTTTGATTTTTGGTGCTTTACTTCCAACAATTGCATTTGTCGTCAAGTTTAATGTAATATCTCTGTAAGCATTTACACCTTGATCGTAATTTGGAGCAGTTCCGATGACAGTACTTCCAGTATGAATTGACATGGCTTTATTATCCGTATCATAAAAACCTTCTACTTTTGTAAAACGGTAACCGCTTCCCCATTCCCACATCATTTGCGTATCGTTTGCGCCCGCAGCTGCGTAGAAATTTGGAAAACGTACTTGATCTAAAGTGTTTTGTTCTGGTTTAATTCCCAAACCAAACTTAATCTGCTTGTAAGTTGCCGACGGAACATTGCTTAAAACATAACTCAAAGAAGCTGTTTTAGATTGGTCAATTACAGTTGCGCCTTTGTCTAAATCATTTACGTTATAAGGAACTTCGGTTCCGTTATCTTTAATCAAACGAATATTACTGATCACGTATTTCAATTCTGAAAAATGATGAATTTGCCCTGACGCCGAAGTATTTGCAGTTGCCGAAGTTGATGTAACATTTCCTAAAACAATTGTATTGTTTTTAAATGTATTCGTAAATTCTAGCGTTACATTGTTCGCAACTGGATTATCATCGTCACTTGAACAAGATATGAATGCTAAAGCTGCAACTGACAATAAAAGGTATTTTTTTAAATTTTGCATTTTGTGATATTTAAATTTTTGTATTTCTGTTTTTAAAATTGGTATTTAATATTTTTTTCAACACATAGAAACATCGATTTTATTTTAAATATTAATAAATAAGATTTTAAAAAGAAACTAGTTTCTAACACATAGCTATGTTTGTTAATGCAAGTGAAACGCCTTTTTCCAAGCATTCAAACCTATGTTTCTATGTGTTAAAATATTTTTCAACGTCTAGCAAAAAATAAAATAGGCGGCGGTACAAAAATTTCTAAATAAGGTTCAAAATGACTAAATTCTTTATAAATCAATACTTTATTATTTATCATTTTTAGAATGTGAACTGGAAAATCAAAATTCTGATTCTGAAGGATGTCTATTTTTTTGAAAATACTGTTTAACTCCAAATCGTTCTTTTCAGATTTTTCTAATTCTTTCTTTAAATGACATTTTCCGTGACATTGCAATTCTGGTTTTGCTTTATTTTCGCAGAATTGATTTTCTATATCTTGCTGATTCAGTTTGAAGTGCACAACAATAAGCGCCTGTTGGAACGAAACCAACAAGAACAAAATTGTCATTGTGATACTAAAAACTTTTTTCATTTTATAAAGTGAATTTTAAAGAAGTAAAAATGTTGCGTCCCATTCTCGGAATATTTCCCCAATCGGCATAAGTGCTGTAATATTCATTTAATAAATTCTCTGCACCAACCTGAACCGTCGTTTTTACTTTATTGATTTTAAAAGAATAATCAGCAGAAAGATTCCAAATCGTATACGCAGAAGTTAAATCCTCGCCATACTCTGGACTGTAATTAATTTGTTCAAAATCGCCATTTACAGAAGTTTGGATTCCGAAATTTTTGTGCATAAAATGAAGTGAAGTCTGGTAACTCAACGGACGAATAAAAGGCAGATTTCCACCCAAATTATCCATTCCACGGGCATACATTAAAGTTCCTTTCCAATGTAAATGTTCTAAAATATCGTAACCTGTATTTACCGAAAAATTTAAAAGTGTCGCGTAATCTAATGACGTATATCCCTTCACACCAACCGATTGATAATTCATCGGACTTCCCATACTCAAAATTCTACCTATAATATAATTCTGGATATAGAAATAGTTTACTTTTCCTTGAAGGCTGAATCTTTCGTTTTTAAAACCCGCGCTTGCATTTCCTTCGTATGAAATTTCATTTTTCAAATTCGGATCTCCGATATAATCGTAACGGTCAAAACTATTGTAGATATAATATCCGTAACCTTCAGAAACAGAAGGCGCTCTGTGACCGTAACCTGCTCCAACAGAAAAATCAAACTGGTTAATATTCAATTGATAACCCGCATGAAGATTCGGTAAAAATCTCGTTTTTTCCTGAGGCGCGCCTGGATGAAAAATCCAATTGAATTCTACATATTTAGAATAATTGTAATTCACACCCAAAGAACCACCTAAATTTACCTGACTTTTCTCTGAAATATCCCAAGAATTATTCATCGAAAGTCCCGCGTAACGTGTAGTTACCCAAGGCCAGCTGTACGCAAACATCGTTCTTTTGCTACGATCTTGAGGATACATTCGCATTTCTGCAATAGACAAATTATCGTATGCATTCAATTGAATTTCAGCGGCATAATTATCTTTTTTCAAGTTTGCTTTAGAAACCAAACCGTAGGTTGTGCTCCAGCCTGGCATATCCATATGAACCAGATTTTCAGGACGGGTCGTATCATCCATATAATGTTCAATGGCGTTAAAATAGATTTTTGTATCAATCACTTTTACCAAGCCATCTTCAAATAATTGTTTGTAAGCCGCCGAAGTAATCAACGCTCTAGAAAGCGATAAATCCATTGGAAGCGCTGGAAAACCTACATCTTTTGCCATATCAAAAATCGCATCAACTCTTACGGAAGATAATTCACTTGTTTTATACGCCAAACCAATCGAAGTATTGAACTTTTTATATTGCGAATGTTTTACTTCATCATCATTCCCGTCGTAATAATTGTCTGCTTTTCGATAAGAAATACTTCCGTCAAAAACAAATTTATTGCTGGAATACGAGACATTTCCAAGATTAAAAAACTGTTTATTGTTGAATTCAAATCCGCTTTGGTAAGCACCATTCCATTTTCTTTGAGCGCTAAATGGCGTACTTTTTCTTTTTAAATCGATACTTCCCGCAACAGTTGCGCCATGAAGACTTCCTTCTTGCCCCGATTTGATATCAATTGCCGAAAGATTATTGCTTTCCACATAAGACGTAATCGGATCCATTTTATCTGTACAAGCGCCAAAAACGTGCATTCCGTCAATTGTAACGGTCGAACGTTCTGTACTCATATTATTTAGCAAAGGTTCCCAAGCGTAAGCTCCGCGTTTTATAAAACTAATATTATCTGAAGAAGATAAAAATTCATCAACCGAAACCGCCATTTTCATTTCGGTTTCAATTTTCTTTTTAGTGGCATTTTTTACGGTTACTTCTTCTAAATTTTTGATGCTGTCGTGATGTGCGTGCGAATTTTGAGCGTTTACAGACATTCCCAAAAAAAGCAGCATTATAATATATTTCATGTTTTTAGAATAAAGTATCAATATAAAGTTCACTTTTAACTCCTTCAACGCCAGGTGTAAAATCGGTTGGCACTACCGTTCCTTTTAAGATCAATCCGTTTTGATTCATCATAATTAAATTCAAAGTCCAATTTCCGGTCATCGTATAATTGACAACACCGTGATACAAACCATCATTTTCCTGTACCAAATCTTTATTGTTTGGCGAAGAATGATTTCCCATAGAAGGCTCTGGCATTCTCGGATCTAATTTTAAAGTAAAACCCGTAACTTCCGAATACGAAAATTGAGTCGGATCTGGAAAAGTTCCCGCCGTAGTGGTCGGTTTGTTGTATTTGTAAATACCCGCAACCAATTTGTTTTCTGAAACCGTTGGTTTTTGTGGAGAAACCAATGCAATAAAATATTGTTCGCCATCATTTCCTGTAAATGCCGTCATATTCAGGTTTTTATTGCTTTGTTTCTCAACAGTAATATCTTTATTGATTTCATATTTCTGATTATCAGCAGTAAAACTTACATACAATTTCCAACTTGCTGTAGTCGTGCTTTCGCCAGTAAAAACAGAATATCCAGCATAATATTTATTTGTTGCATCGTAAGCTACATTATATTCATGCGGACATGAACTTTTACTTCCGTCGGCATTCGTTATAATCGGCAAAAAAGTAACATCAGAAGTACTTACATTCTGATTGGTTTGCGTGTTTACGACTTTCAGATGAATTTCATTATAACCTTTATAAAATGTTCCGTTTAAAGCGTCTATACTGATTTTGTAGTTACCGCTAGTAAATAAAACGGCTTCTTTAAATTCATAAGAATCTGGAACTTGAGAGCCTGTTTCGGCTTCGTAATCTGTTTTGTCAATGGTACAAGAAGTAATTGCAAAAAATAATGCAATCACTAGAAAATTAAAAGATTTCATTTTGTAATGAATGTTTTAAAACTGTTTGAATTGTAGCAAAATGCCATGAAGTTTTGAAAATCAAAACATGACAAATGCCGTGAACTTACAAGAATAAGATCAACAGTTTCGACTGTAAAGGAAAAATGCAAATAAAACTAATGCCGTAAATAAACGTAGCGAATTCTTGAAGTGAAAACACATTACATTTATATTGCATTATTTATCATTGAACTCATTGCAATGATTTCAAATAGAATACAAATTAAACTGGAAACTCTGATCTATATCAAACAGAGCGGTGGATGAAAAGTAAGATTAGAAGCCTTGATCGGTTTCTTTTCGTATAAAATTGTAGAATTTTCTTTTGATTCTGCTATAGGAACAATTGGAAAGTTAACTTCAGGAGAATTTTGAACATAAACCAACTCTAATTTTTCTTTTAAGTTGTCTTGTTTTTTCTCGTTATCAGCATATTTTTTAATGCTTTTTTGAAGTTCGCATCGACCGTTACAACTATTAAAAACAGATTTACGCTGCACACAAATAGTCTGCGCAATTTCTTTCTGATTTATTTTGAATGAAGCATAAACGAACAAGCCACCAAAAGATGGCGACAAGATTAAAATAGAAAGTATTATGATAAATAATCTTTTCAATTGCTTGAATTATGTTTCGGCAACAAAAGTACATACAAATTTGTATTTATTTTAACTAAATGATTCTTTTTTTATTCGATAAAAGACACTTTTATCCTATTTAATAAATATTAAAACAATTCTCTCTTAATATTCATGAAATTAATTTTTACGCTTATAAATAATATTTTATTTAACAAATTCTCTTGCATAATTTCAATTTTTAAAAAATAATTTTCGCCAAATTATATAAACAATATTAGATATTTTATGACTAAATTGGTGGTATGGGAAAAAATCCAGATGTACTTATTATTGGCGGCGGTCTTGCTGGTTTGGCAAGCGCTATTCATTTGTCTAGAAAAGGATTAAAAGTCACGCTTTTAGAAAAAAATGATTACCCCAAACACAAAGTTTGCGGCGAGTACATATCCAACGAAATTTTACCTTATTTAAAATGGCTTGGCGCCGATGTTTCAGTTCTTGATCCTGCTCAAATCACCAATTTTGAATTTACAGCTCAAAACGGCAAAAGCGCCGAAACCAAACTTCCTTTGGGCGGATTTGGAATCAGCCGCTATGCTTTAGATCATTTTTTATTTGAAAATGCTATCAAAAATGGATGTATTATTATAAATGAAAATGCCACTGAGGTTTCTTTTGAAAATGATCTTTTTACAGTAAAAACTCCGGAACAAAGTTTTAATGCAAAAATAGTTTTGGGCGCTTATGGTAAACGTGCTAATATCGATCAGCAATTAGGGAGAAAATTTTTCGCTAAAAAATCACCTTGGTTGGCTGTAAAAGGACATTATCATGGCGATTTTGATCCTAATTTGGTGGCGCTTCATAATTTTAATGGAGGTTATTGCGGTGTTTCAACTGTCGAAAACAACATTATAAACATTTGTTATCTGGCTGATTATGAAACATTCAAAAATTATAAAAATATAGAAGAATATCAAAAAGAAGTTCTTTATAAGAATAAAAACCTGAAAGCAATTTTTGAAAATAGCACTCCCCTTTTTGATAAACCTTTAACTATAAGCCAAATTTCATTCGATAAAAAACTGCCTGTTGAAAATCATATTTTAATGATCGGAGACACAGCTGGACTTATTCACCCGATGTGCGGCAACGGAATGGCGATGGCGATTCATAGCGCAAAAATTGCATCAGAATTAATTACTGAATTTTATAATGGTAACATTGTTTCGCGTGATGCATTAGAAAAAAAATATACAACAGAATGGAAAAAGCAATTTAGCAAACGTCTTTTCTTCGGAAGAATTTTAGCTAAGGCTTTAACGCACAAAAAATTGACATCAATCATTACTACTATCGCGGCAACGTTTCCATCTTTACTTTCAACAATCATTAAACAGACACACGGCGATCCCGTAACCATAAATTAAATGGCATTAAGCACGCAATATAGAACTGAAGAACCAGAAATAATGGACGATTTTTCGCTTGAAGGCGAAGAACTGATTCATGCGCTCGATAAAATTGCGGCAATTAACCGATTATTGGGCGGAAACAAACTCACGTTACACGGCATAAAAGAGCTTTTAAAAAAAGTAGCTATTTCAAAACCAATCGTGATTGCAGATATTGGTTGCGGCAACGGAGATATGCTGAGAATGCTGGCAGAATATGGCAAAAAACAAGGATTCGATTTCCAATTAATCGGTATTGACGCCAATGCTTTTACGATAAATTACGCCAAAGAACTTTCTAAAAACTTTACAAATATTGACTATTTATGTTTGGATATTTTTAGCGAAGAATTTCGTCATTTGAAATATGATATTGCCTTGTGTACCTTGACCTTACATCATTTTTCAAATGAAGAAATAGAAAATATGCTGGATTTGGTCAATCAGAATGCGGCGGTCGGAATTGTGGTCAACGATCTTCATCGCAGTAAATTGGCTTATCGCCTTTTTGAAGGAATTTGTTTTGTTTTCAATCTCAATAATATGTCCAGAAAAGATGGTTTGGTTTCGATTTTACGAGGTTTCAAAAAAAACGAATTGGTCCAATTTTCTAAAAAATTAAATTTAAATAACTATTCCATCAACTGGAAATGGGCATTTCGCTACCAGTGGATAATTTCTAAAATATGAGTGTAAAGATAATTACAGCTGTAAAACAGCTTCCGCAATATTCCCGTTCAACCGAAGACATTGTACCGCTTTTAGACGTTTGGCTCGACGGACAAGAAGAACGTTTCATTAAAAAAGTAAAGAAGATTTTTGAAGGTGCATCGGTAGACAAACGGTATTCGATTATGGAACCTTCGGAAGTTTTTACCGCTACTTCTTTTGAAGAAAAAAATGACATTTACAGTAGAGAAATGATCGTTTTAGGCCATCAGGTTTTAGAAAAAGCGCTTGAAAAAGCCAATTGGGATCCGCAGAGCTTGGACTATATTATCACGGTAAGCTGTACCGGAATTATGATTCCGTCTTTAGATGCGTATCTCATCAATAAAATGAAATTGCGTCAAGATATTGTGCGTCTTCCTGTTACTGAAATGGGTTGTGCGGCAGGTATTTCTGGAATTATTTATGCAAAAAACTTTCTAAAATCGAATCCTGGAAAACGCGCGGCAGTCATTGCAGTAGAATCGCCAACGGCTACTTTTCAATTAAATGATTTTTCTATGCCAAATATTGTGAGTGCTGCTATTTTTGGAGACGGCGCGGCCTGTTGTTTATTATCTTCAGATGAAAAAGACGAAGGTCCAGAAATTATAGACGAGCAAATGTATCATTTTTATGATGCCGAACATATGATGGGTTTTAAACTCACGAACGGCGGACTGCAAATGGTTTTAGATATTGAAGTTCCAGATACGATTGCCTCTCATTTTGGCGATATTATTCATCCTTTTTTAAAGCAAAATAATCTGGAAATTAAAGATGTTGATCATATGATTTTTCATCCCGGAGGAAAAAAAATAGTAAATACAGTCGAAGAACTTTTTTCAGGTTTGAATAAAAATATAGACGATACTAAAGAAATTCTAAAACAATACGGAAATATGTCTAGCGCGACGGTTTTGTATGTTTTAGAACGAATTATGGATCGAAAACCTAAAAAAGGAGAAAAAGGTTTAATGCTGAGTTTTGGTCCTGGATTTTCTGCTCAACGCGTTTTGTTACAATGGTAATTTTAGAATTATGGAATTAAACGATATTATAAAACAGCTTCCGTACAGCGAACCTTTTTTGTTTGTAGATGAATTACTTTCTGCGGATGAAAACGGCGTAACAGGAACGTATACTTTTAAAGAAAATCTAGATTTTTATAAAGGTCATTTTAAAAATAATCCAGTTACGCCCGGCGTTATTTTAACAGAAACAATGGCTCAAATCGGAATGGTTTGTCTTGGGATTTTCTTATTGAATAATGACTTGCAAAGCGATACTGTAATTGCTTTTACATCAGCCGATATGGAGTTTTTGAAACCTGTTTATCCGAATGAAAAAGTAACCGTAACTTCAGAGAAAATGTTTTTCCGTTTTGGAAAATTGAAATGCAGTGCGGTGATGAAAAATGAAGCGGGACAAGAAGTTTGCAGAGGAACATTGGCAGGAATGATAACAAAAAGATTATGAAAAAACGAGTGGTAATAACAGGTTTAGGCATTGCAGCGCCAAACGGTGTCGGAATTCCTGAATTTACAAATGCCATCAAAAACGGCATTTCTGGAATTCGTCATGATGCGCAGTTAGCCGAATTGCAGTTTTCTTGCCAAATAGCAGGTCAGCCACAGATTTCTGACGAACTTAAATCGCACTATTTTACAGAACTCGAACTACGCGGATTCAACAGCACAGGAATTCTTTATGGTGTAATCGCAGGTTTGGAAGCTTGGAAAAACGCAGGTTTACCAATAAATGAAACTCCCGATTGGGACAGCGGAACCATATTCGGATCTGGAACTTCTGGAATCGAGAAATTTCGCGAAAGCATCTATAAAATTGATGATTTGCAAACCCGAAGATTGGGTAGTACAGTTGTGGCACAAACCATGAACAGTGGCGTCAGCGCTTATTTGGGCGGGAAAATTGGACTTGGAAATCAGGTTACTACAAATTCATCGGCTTGCACCACGGGAACTGAAGCTATTTTAATGGCGTACGATCGTATACAATCTGGCCAGGCAAAACGAATTTTAGCCGGAAGCACTTCAGACAGTGGTCCGTATATTTGGGCGGGTTTTGATGCGCTTCGCGTTTGTTCTTCTAAATACAATGAAAATCCAGAAGAAGGTTCACGACCAATGAGCGCGACAGCTTGCGGTTTTGTTCCAGGTAGTGGCGCAGGCGCTTTGGTTATTGAAGATTTAGAAAGCGCTTTAGCAAGAAATGCTGTAATTTATGCCGAAATATTAGGCGGAAATGTCAATTCTGGTGGACAACGCGATGGCGGTAGCATGACAGCTCCAAATAGTATTGCCGTTCAAAAATGTATTAAAGATGCCGTTTTTAATGCCAATATAGATCCAAAGGAAATTGATGCCATAAACGGTCATCTTACCGCAACAACAAAAGACAGTCTGGAAATTGAAAATTGGACGAGAGCTTTAGAAAGAAATGGCGCTGATTTTCCGTACATTAATTCTTTAAAAAGCTTAACTGGACATTGTTTAAGCGCCTCAGGAAGTATAGAAAGTGTCGCTTCTGTTTTACAGCTTCACGAAGGTTTTTTATTCGGAAATCTAAATTCTTCCGATCTTCATCCAGAAATTGCAGCGCTTATTGATGCTTCAAAAGTGCTTCAAAAAACAATAAATAGCAATCCAAAAATAATTGCAAAAGCCAGTTTTGGTTTTGGCGATGTAAATGCCTGTATATTATTTAAAAAATTCGAAAAATAACATGAACAGAACAGAAATTACCGAAAAACTAAAAGAGATTATAAAGCCGTATGCAGCTAATACGGAGGCACACGAAAATCTAACGGAAGAAACCGATTTCATCAAAGATTTAAATATAAATTCGGCTAATCTTGTTGACATTGTATTGGATATTGAAGAAAAATTTGATGTCGTAATTGACAACGCCGACATGGAAAGAATGCTCGATGTGAAAACCGCTATTGAAATTATCGAAACCAAACTTGCAGCAAAATGATAGGCAACGATATTGTAGATCTTGCGCAATCTCGGCTAGAAAGCAGATGGTCGCGTAAAGGTTTAATTGAAAAGCTTTTTATTCCACAAGAACAACAGCTTATAAAAAATTACCATAATCCCGAAATTATGGTATGGCTGCTTTGGAGCATGAAAGAAGCAGCCTATAAAATCTACAATAGACAAACTAAAATAAGAGAATTTATTCCTCAAAAATTAAACTGCAATTTGATTTCTATAAACGATATTGAAGCATTTGGCGAAGTTTCCTGTCTTCAAAATAAATATTATACCCAAAGTATAATTTCAACAGAAAGCATTCATACCGTTGCTGTAAATGATTTAAAAAAAATCAATAATGTCATAGAAATCGAAAAAAAGGGAATTATAAAAGATGAATTTGGTATTCCATATTTAAAAATTTCTTCTCTATTGAAAGACATTTCCATCAGTCATCATGGACGTTTTGAAAAAGTCGTGACGTATAAATAATTTGGTAAAACTACATTTATCAAATTATTCGAATTAAAGCCTGTCCAGTTCAAATTGTAATTTGTCCGGTTCACTAAGATTTTGATGTGGTATTTAACGCTTAAAACGCAGATTTGTACCGTTAAATAACTTTAAAAATCAAAATCATGAACTCAAAAACAACAAAAATTATTTATTGGACAGGAACAGTTTTAACTTCTTTATGGTTCGGCGCAAGCGGTTTCTTCGAATTAACGAAAAATCCATTGGTTTGGGGAATTACACAGCAATTAGGTTATCCAGCACATTTCATTTACATTCTTGGTGTTTTTAAATTGTCTGGTGTAATTACGCTTTTAATTCCAAACAAATTATTACGATTAAAAGAATGGGTTTTCGCAGGTGTTTTTTTCGACATCATTTTTGCTTTCTTTTCTAAACTTGCCGTACTAGGATTTCCAGCAACTATAGATGCCATTATTGCATTTGTAATGGTGAGTGTGACGTATTTTACTTTTAGAAAATTATATACTGCTAGCTACACTTCTACTTCTTTAAACTAAAACAAATTATCATTAAAAAAAATGCCTAATATTTGATATTAGGCATTTTATAATTTATTATTTCAATTAATAATTTAATATCTGATTATCATGAAAAAGATCATTCTAATTCTCTGTTTTATACTTTCGGCTTTATTTTTTATCAGCTGTTTTATGTTTCCAGGATTATAAAAATTAACCAATTAAATTATCATTTTAAGATGTTTTAATTGGTTATCTATTTTCTAGCCAACTTAAAAATGCGGTTGCTTTTTCTTTTCCAACCAATATTTTTTCTTCTGTCGGAACCGTTAGTTTCACGATTATTTTGCGCGAAAAATAATGTTCTGCTTCACGTATAGCCATAAAATTCACCAAATACTGTCGGTTTATTCTAAAAAACTGAATTGGCGATAAAAGCTTATGAATTTCGTCTAATGACTGCGTTAACGGATATTCATTTTTATCTAAAGTCATAATCGTCGGCGTTTCATTTTTGATGTAAAAAAACGCGATATTCTCCGTTAAAACCGTTTGATATTTGTTATTTTTAAAAACCAAAAAACTGCTTTTTCCTTTATTTTCGCCAGTTCTAGTCAATAAATATTCAAAATCGGGCATCGCTTTTTTATTTCTTTGAAAGAAGCTTTTCAGTTCTCCCGCTTTCTTCAAAGCTTGTGAAATACTTTCTCTTGAAAAAGGCTTCAAAACATAATCAATTCCGTTTGATTTGAATGCTTCAATCGCATAATCATCAAAAGCGGTACAAAAAATAACGGGAGACAAAACCTCAACATGCTTAAAAATCTCAAAACACTGACCGTCTGCCAATTGAATATCCATAAAAATCAAATCGGGCTGATCGTTTTCTAAAAGATACTCTACCGCACCGTCAATGCTTTGTATATAAGACAAAATCTGAACATCAGGCCTGATACTCAGAATAAGCTGACCAAGTGCTTTGGCCGTTTTTACTTCATCTTCAATTACTATGATAGTCATAATTCAGTGGTATTTTTACTTTAAATGTAGTTTCGTTTTTATCAATTTCTATTTCTTTGTGAATGAGATGCATAAAACGCTGATTGATATTATCTAAACCAACTCCTGTAGAAACGGCGCCTCTTTTTAGCTGAATTTTATTTTCAACTACTAAAAAATCATTTTCGGTGTAAAGCTTTATTTTCAGTGGTTTATCTAAAGAAACAACATTGTGTTTAATGCAGTTTTCAATCAATAATTGCAAGGTAAAAGGCGGAATTGCAGAATCATATTGTTTTGGATCGATTTCGTTTTCTAAAACAAATCCGTCTTCAAAACGAGCTTTCAAAAGATAAACATACGAATCTAAAATCTGAAGTTCTTCGCTGAGCGGAATCAAATCCATTTTTCGGCTTTCTAACGTAAAACGATAAAAATCAGAGAGTTTCAATATAAAATCAGAGCTCTGCGGATCTTGAATATCGACCATCGATTTCAGCGTATTCAAACTATTAAACAAAAAATGCGGATTGACCTGCTGTTTTAATAATTCGTACTGAGCACCCAGATTTACTGCTTTTGTACGCTCTAATTCCACTCCCATTTGCTGTGTTTGGTAATTCTGAAAAAGTAGATGCAGAAACATATACACAATCAAGTTGATTAAGATTCCGCGTAATTCAAACATAATCGGAGCGTCCATTTTTGCCACTTGAAACAATTCTTGGTGTGCAATTACGAGCGCGACCATAATAGCAATTCCCGCAAACACGCTTAAAAGCAATCTCATATTAAAAAGACTTCTACCAGTTCGCTGATTCGAAAATCTTGGAAGACTGTAAATATTGTAATACCATATAAAAATGGAAAACAAAAGCGTAATCGAAGAATTAATAATAATATCGTGAAGCGTCGAAACGGCATCAAACAATTTCGGAATTGAAGCAAGAATGGCGAGTGCTATAGAACTTCCCCAAATGACTTTTTGAGAAACTTGAAAGCGTTTAACTTTTTCCATAATTAGGTTTATTTTTTGATCTTGCTCAGCCAAAGATAACATATTTTTGAAAGTAATTTTGTTGCTATTGCAAGATATTACATTATAAAAAGACATGATTTATAATATGATTTATTACTTTATATAATTAATTAAAAACAACTGATTTACAAAAACATAACAAACTAATAAAACCACAAACTGACATTTCGTCACTATTAAAAATTAGGCTTTTAAACGGTAAATTCTAAAAAATATTTGTTCTTTTTCAACAAGCAAACTATTGTAAATTACAAACACAAAAGAGCCTCGAGTTAGAGACTTTTTTGTGCTGTTTTGAAATTGATTTCTAGTTCATTTTTATATCGAAAGGGTTTGCAAATTTGCTTTTTCTGCACCTAAAATAATTCCGTTATTGGCATTTTGCACAAAGCCGATTATTTCAAAATCTTGTGTATTAAAATTCTTTGGCAAAGCAATGGTTGTATTTCCTTTTCCATTTTTCAAATTGATTGTTTGCAAACGCTGTACAATTTGAAAGTGCGATAAAATACGATATGCATTCTCCCCTCTTTTCACATTGCTTTTTGCCGATTTTTGAACGATTGCCACTAACAAACGACTATTTTTAAAAGCACCGTTAATAGCATAATTCAAGACTAGCGTATTATTTTGCTGTTTGGCGTCTAATGACAAATCAACCGTTGCAGGTTTTGAAAGCGCCGATTTAATTCCGTTTCGCAAACTGGTTTCCTGAGAACCGATATAATCTGTTTTTCCGTTAATAATTACCTGAGGCGTATAAATGGGTTCTTTTCCCATAAATCGCGCGTAATCGTATTGTCTTTGTGTATAACTGGCATTGCTAAAAACGTCTTTCCAACCTTGTTTATCCCAATAATCAACGTGATACGCCAAAACATAAACATTTTGATCTCGATATTCATTTTGAATTTTCCCCAGCAATTCATCAGCAGGCGGGCAACTCGAACAACCTTCTGAAGTATACAATTCTAAAAGCGCAAAGCCTTTTTGATTGGCTTGGCTAAAAATGCTGTTTCCAGTTAAGAAAAACAACATCGTAAAAGCGATTAGTAGTTTCATGTTTTTTTGTTTTTGGTTGATAGTTGTTGGCTGATGGATTGCATTTGTTTAAAATCTAACAACTATCAACCAACAACAATCAACTAGATTTAAAGAATATTAATCTCCACGTTTATATTTCCTCTCGTCGCTTTAGAATACGGACACGTTTGATGCGCTTGCGCTGCCAGAGCTTCTGCCGTTTCCGTATCAATTCCAGGAAGACTGATATTTAATCTTGCTTGTAAAGAATATTCGCCTTCCGTTACACACAAATCGACCTCAGCATCTACAGCAGTTTCTGCTGGAAGTCTAACTCCCAATTTAGAAGCCGCAATTCCTAGAGCGCCAATAAAGCAAGCCGACCATCCCGCAGCAAATAATTGCTCTGGATTTGTTCCCGGACGCGCAGATCCCGGCGAACTTAATTTGACATTCAATTGTTCATCTGAACTTTGAGAAGCGCCTTCTCTACCGCCTGTTGTGTGTGTTTTTCCTGTGTATAAAACTTTTGTGTCCATGATAATTTTAGATTTTAGATTGTTGATTTTAGATTATTTGAGATTGAAATTGAATTTTGGGATTTGGAATTTGGGATTTGGAATTTGGGATTTGGAATTTGGGATTTTAAAAAATTTGGAATTTATTTCAGATTATCTGCATCGATAATCGCTTGTGCAAATGCTTTCGGATCTTCTTGCGGCACGTTGTGTCCGATTCCTTTTAAGACTCTGTGTTCGTATTTTCCTGTGAATTTGTTGGCATACGCTTTTCCATCCGCGAAAGCGCCGTCAAAATCACTTCCAATTGTGATTGTCGGAACTTTAATCTCAGGTTTTGCAGCAAGACGTTTTTCTAAACTATCGTATTTTGCTTCGCCTTTTTCCAAAGATTGTCTCCATCTGTAATTGTGAATCACAATCGCCACGTGATCTGGATTATCAAAAGACTGAGCTGTTTGATCGTAAGTTGCTTTGTCGAAATTCCACAGCGGAGAAGCGATTTTCCAGATTAGTCTATTAAAGTCGTAAGTGTTTTGCGTGTAACCTTGTTTGCCTCTTTCGGTTGCGAAATAATATTGGTACCACCAACCCAACTCTGCTGTTGGCGGAAGCGGTTTTAAATTGGCTTCTAAATTCACCACCAAATAACCACTTACCGAAACCAAACCTTTTACGCGTTCTGGCCAAAGTGCTGAAACTACAACCGCCGTTCTCGCTCCCCAATCGAAACCGCCAATTACGGCTTTGTCGATTTTTAGTGCATCCATAAAAGCAATAATATCACTCGCTAAAGCCGCTTGCTGTCCGTTTCTGAAAGTATCTTTAGAAAGAAATGTAGTAGTTCCGAAACCTCTTAAATAAGGCGTAAAAACGTGATATCCTTTCGCTACCAAAATCGGAACGACTTCATTGTAACTGTGAATGTCGTAAGGCCAGCCGTGAAGCAGAATCACCGGAGTTCCTGTTGAAGGTCCTGCTTCGGTATAACCGACATTCAATAAACCAGCGTTGATTTGTTTTAAAGTCCCCAATGAACTATTGATTTCGATTGTTTGTTTTGGAGCTTGTGCATTAGTTAAAATTGCATTCATAAAAAGAATAGCAATTAAGATTGATTTAGTTAAAATGCTGTTAGTAATTTTTAATAGCGTTTTCATAATTTTTATTTTTTTATTAGTTGATTATCAGTTAATTTCTTCGTCAAAGGTATTTTGAGAATGTTCGTTTTAAAAGGAGAAAAAAGGTGAAGTGGACAAAGTAAAGGTTGAAATGGACGGGAGTTTTTTTTAACGCAAAGAGCACAAAGGATTTTCGCAAAGTGCGCTAAGTTTTTTTTGAGATGAATTTTGGTTGTCGGTGAGTTCACAAAGCTTTGTCTTTAAACTTTGCGACTCTGCGACTTTGCGAGATTAAAAAAGTATCCGATTAACACAAAGCTTTGCGAACTTTTCGCATTTAATAAAACTCTGTAAGTAAAAAATTCTTAGCGCTCTTTGCGTTAAAAAAATCACCAGCATTCAACCTGAAACAAAAAAACTACTTCTTCATCGTCAATATTGGTTTTCCTTTTTCTACAATATAAGTCGCCAGTTCGGCCGCTTTCGCATTGGTGTTATTTTTAGCCGAATGCACAACGCCAGCGGGAATAAAAAGTACTTCACCCGCTTTTAGCGTCACAGGCTTCTTTCCTTCTGTCTGATATTCTAAAGAACCTTCTAGAACATAAATCACTTCTTCTCCCGGATGAAAATGATTCCCAAATGCCGAATGCGCTTCAAAATCGATGCGAGCTTGCACCATTTCATAACCAGGCGTACTTATATCGTGTTTTTGTAAATCGGTTCTTTTAACGCCTGTTTGCGCCGCAATTTGATTCGGAATCAAAAAGGCGATAATTCCCAAAACGATAATTGCGATTACAACCCATGTTTTTTGTTTTTTAGTTTCCATAACTTCTGATTTAAATGATTTGTTTTCCGTTAATTTCTTCGTCAAAAGTATTTCGATAACCCTTCTTTCGAAATCAGAAAATAGTCGAAACGGACAGATTAAAACCTGAAGTGGACACGGATTGGTATATGAAGAAATGAGATGATTTTTATTAGGAGCTGTTTCCTGCTGTCCGCTGTATCTTTTCCTTGCTAAAGAAGCAAGAAAAAGGATGCCGCTACCATCAGGGCTAGGACGTTGGTTTTCAAAAGAAAGGTCTTAAAAATTATTAAGCAACAGTTTCTATTGGCTGAATGAATTAGCCGAAACTTTAAATTTGGATTTGGATTTGGAGTAAGGTTTATTCTTTTTGAAAAAATTAAAAACCTTTGTCTTTTTGAAAGATTGAGGGTTTTGTTTTTTTTTGTTTGGGAAAATACCGTGTAAATACTTGTTGTTTGGGTTTTAATTATGATTACACTTGTTAAAATATTTTTTTTGATGAATTATGGATTACCGTAAAATAGCAATTAATTTAAGAATAATCTTTGCTAAACAATATTGAATGTAATTATAAAAATAATAACCAAAAAATATAAAAATGAATATTAAAACAAATGAAATTAATGGATTTATTAATGATTATGTAAGAGATTTAAGAAGTGGGAATGCATCTATTTTTGTAGGCGCGGGTATTTCAAGAGGTGCAGGATATGTGGATTGGAAAGGGTTGCTTTCAGATATTGCTAAATCATTAAATTTAGACATTGATAAAGAATATGATCTTTTATCAATTGCTCAATATCATGTTAATGCAAATGGAAGAGCAAGAATTAATAAAAAAATCTTAGATGAATTCACTGAAGAAAATGAAGAAACTGAAAATCATAGAATTATAGCCCGTTTACCCTTTAGAACAATTTGGACAACAAATTATGATAACTTAATAGAAGACACTTGTAATAGATACAACAAAATAGTTGATGATAAACATTCTGTAAAACAACTATTTCAGAACAAACCAAAATCCGATTTAATTCTCTATAAAATGCATGGAGATGTTGATTTTCCATCCGATGCTATTTTAACTAAGGAAGATTATGAAGGTTATTTTAGTACTCATGAACAATTTATAACGACATTAAGTGGTGAATTAATTTCAAAAACTTTTTTATTCATAGGATTTAGTTTTTCTGACCCTAATATTGATCATGTACTAAGTAGACTTAATTTTAAGTATAAAAGTAAGGATAGAGAACACTACAGTTTAATTAAAAAACATAATATAAATGATTTTAATGGCGATCAAGCTGAACTAGATTATAACTTAAGAAAACAACAATTATTTATTTCTGAATTAAGACGATTTGGCATTACAACAATACTAATTGAAGATTATACTGATATAACAGAAATACTTGCTGAAATAGAAAGAAGATATAATTCACATTCAATATTTATTTCAGGAAGTGCAGTCGAATATGGTAAATTTACATTATTGGAAGCACAAAGTTTTATTCATCTTTTATCAAAAGAAATTATCAAAAAAAACTTAACTGTTGTAAATGGTTTTGGCTTAGGTGTTGGTAGCGCCATTATTAATGGAGCATTAGATGCAGTATATTCAGAAAACAAAAAATACTCAGAAAATCAGTTAGTCTTAAAACCATTCCCTCAGTTTCCATCTGGAGGAAAAGATTTAAAACAACTATGGGAAGAATATAGACACAATATGATTTCTAGAGCAGGGATTATCCTAATTTTATTTGGAAATAAGAAAACCGAACATGAAATAGTCAATGCTAATGGGGTAAAACTCGAATTTGAAATAGCAATTCAAAAAGGTCTAATTCCAATTCCAATTTTTTATACTGGTTATATGGCTCAAGAAATATTTGAAGAAATAGCAAAAGATTACAGTAAGTACAATCTAACCGAAGAATTGTTTAATGACATTTCTATTTTAAAATTAGATAAAGAAAATTTCAATAAATCAATTAGAGAGATAATTTCAATAATTCAAAAGATTGCAAAATAATGGGTAGAAAAATTTTTGTCTCATATAAATATGGAGATACACAAGTACAAGATTTAAACATATATGATAATTCTTTTTTTGGAATACAAAAGATTCAAACTAAAGCTAGACATTATGTTGATGAATTATGCAAAATATTGGAAAATGACGACCATATTTTTAAAGGTGAAGATGACGGAACAAGTTTAGCTGATTTTTCTGATGAGTATATCGCATCTTCTCTTAGAGATAAAATTTATGATAGCAGTATCACAATAGTATTAGTTTCTAAAGGAATGAAAAATTGGACTTCAGAAAAAGATCAATGGATGCCTTGGGAAATTTCATATTCTCTAAAAGAATATACAAGAAATGGACGCACAAGTTTATCAAATGGTATAATAGCAGTTGTTTTGCCTGATATCCTTGGAAGCTATGATTATTACATTACTAATGATAACGTTTGTAATTGTAGAAATCTGAACACTAATTTCCTTTTTCAAATATTAAGAGAAAACATGTTCAACATTAAAAAACCTACTACTGAAAAGTGTTCAAACGGAAGTACTATTTATTATGGAGATTGCTGCTACATACAATCCATAAAATGGTCGGATTTTAAAAACAATTTAAATTTCTATTTAGATAAAGCTATTGAATTAAGAGATAATAAAGATAATTTTAATATAACCAAAGCAATAAAATAATTATGGGATTAATAAATATTTCTCAATTAAGAAGTTATCAAAAATCGACAAAAAGCTACACTCTTACTTTGAATGAAAGTTTAAGAAATTTTAGAAATGAATCAAAGTTCTTAAAAACTAAAATTTTCTTATCACATAAACATGACGAATTAGAAAATTTGGAAGGTGCAATTTCTTTTTTGAATAGTCATAGTATTCAAATTTATGTTGATTGGCTTGATGAAGAAATGCCTAAAACAACATGTGGAACTACAGCAACCAGAATTAAAGAAAAAATAAAAGAGAATGATAAATTCATTTTATTAGCTACAGAAGCTGCGATATCTTCTAAATGGTGCAATTGGGAATTAGGATTAGGTGATGCTGCTAAATATATAAACAATATAGCAATACTTCCTATTAAAAATGATTATTCAAACTTTTCAGGCTCAGAATATTTAGAAATATACCCATATATCTATGAGATTGAATCTTATCAATATTTTAAAGGAGATTTTAGAAATGTAGGAGTTTATGTTATTTTCCCATCAGTTAATGGAAAAAGTAAGTTCATAACATTAAAAGAATGGTTACAATCAAAATAATATTGTTGATTAAAAAGCAGCAAACAATTTTAATTATTTAAAATTAACTTTAATAATTGCGCATCTCTTTCAAGCATGCGCTTTTTTATTTTCATCCCAAACAAAATCCCAACCTCTTTAAATTCAATAATTATAAACAAATTTAATAACCACTAAAAATTATTAATTTGATTTATAAACACCTTCCCTATACCTTTGCTTCATCAAAATCAAAGAAATGATTTAATCATCTTAAAAAATAACTTTAAAAAATAGAAATTATGAAATTTACAAGAAGAGCAAACGCAAACTGGAAAGGTACAGGAATGGAAGGAAAAGGTACTATTAGTACACAAAGCACAACTTTAGATAATGCACAATTGTCTTTTAAAACTCGTTTTGAGCAAGGTGTCGGAACCAATCCTGAAGAATTAATCGCAGCGGCACATTCTGGCTGTTTTACCATGCAATTAAGTTTTTTATTATCTGAAGCAGGATTTGTACCAGAAGATTTAGACACCACTGCAAAAGTGACTTTTGAAGACGGAACAATTAGTTTAATTCAGTTAGAATTGACTGGAAAAGTACCTGGAATCTCTGAAGAAGTTTTTCAACAAACAGCTCAAAAAGCAAAAGAAATTTGTCCTATTTCGAAATTGCTAAATACTGAAATTACTTTACAAGTAACACTTAATTAATTTCTATTTTCCACAAAGTTTTGTCTTCCTGAGCGGAGTCGAAGGATGCGCCATAAATTCTACAAAGAATATTACCAATCTTTGTCGAGTTACTTGCGAAGATTTCTCCCTTCGGTCGAAATGACAAGATTGAGGTTTCAACAACAATCTAAAATCTAAAAATCAACAATTTAAAATCTAAATAAAATGAAAACAATATTTAAAAGCTTTTTAGCATTCGCAGTAATAATCTTTAGTTTAGCCTTTACAAACGTAAACGCACAAACAACTCCTAAAATTAAAAACGTAGTATTAGTTCACGGTGCTTTCGCAGACGGTTCAGGATGGCAGGGTTTATACCAAATTTTGACTAAGAAAGGATATAATGTAACGATCGTTCAAAATCCGTTGAGTTCTTTGGAAGATGATGTAAAAGCAACTAATTTGGCTTTAGACAAACAAGACGGACCAACAATTTTGGTTGGACATTCTTGGGGTGGAACTGTAATTACTGAAGCTGGAAATCACCCGAAAGTGGCGGCTTTGGTTTACGTAGCAGCTTTACAGCCTGATAATGGTGAAAATTCTATTCAGTGGTTGCAAACTGCACCTCCTGCTCCAGAAAATGGTGTGTTGCCTCCAGATGATAAAGGAATTGCGTATTATGACAAAGCTAAATTTCACGCAGGTTTTGCAGGAGATTTAAGCAAAGAACAAGCAGATTTTATGTATGCTTCTCAAGGTGCTTTTCATGCGCAAGGTTTTGGAACTCCAATTACAAAAGCGGCTTGGAGAACCAAACCTTCTTACGGAATCGTTGCAACTGAAGATAAAAGTATTGTGCCAAGTATTCAGCACGCTATGTACAAACGTTCTAACACAAAAATTACAGAGATAAAAGGTAGTCACGTTGTGTTTATTTCTCAGCCACAGAAAGTTGCTAATGTGATTATTGAAGCAGCTAAATAATTGTTAATGGTTAATTATTAATTACATCTTTACGAAAAGCCTGATTTAATAATCAGGCTTTTTTGTTTTTCATTGTCTTGTCATTTCGACGTTAAAGAAAATTACACTATAATGTCTCCAATCTTTGTAGAGTTTCTAGTGCGATTCCTCGTTCCTCGGAATGACAAAACTGTGAGTAAAAATTCCAAATTCCAAACGTTACTGAGTTGGAATTTGGAATTCATATTTTGGAATTTTATGAATATTTACTAACTGCTTTTATAAAATAAGGCGAATCGTTCCAGCGGATTTTTTTATACGAGAAATCTTTTTTAAGCGAATCGGGAAGGCAGTTCCAAATGGCTTCGTTCATTTTTTCGAGCAATAATTTCTTTGAAAACGAATCGGAAACTACTAGACTTATTTCTCTTACGGGAACGGGTTCTTTAAAAGGTTTAAAAAGTCCGCCTGATTCATTCAATGTAGAAAGTTTCGGAATAATCGCAAATCCTAAATGCGCGCGAACGAGATTTTTTAAAGTTTCTATGGAATTAATGTCGTAAGTAAATTGTTCTTTTATTTTATCTGACGTTTTTAGTCCGCAAATGTCTAGCAATTGTGCGTTGTAGCAATATTCATGATGAAGCAGTAATAATTCGGTTTTATCGCCTGGCTGCATTTCATAAAATTCATCATTCGCCATCGGATGTGTCTCATTTAAATAAGCCACAAAAGGTTCTTTAAAAACAACATGTTCAATTAAATTGGAATTTCCTGTTGGCGTTGCCATAATCGCAACATCAATCGCGCCAGTTTCTAAATCATTCATTAAATGTCCCGTATAACCTTCTTTAATAATGAAATGCACTTTTGGAGCGGCTTCTTTCATTGCTTGAATAAAAAGCGGAATCAGATACGGCGATAAGGTTGAAATAATACCAAGCTTCAACTCCCCTTCTAGCAGATTTTTTTCATTCACCACAAAATCACGAATTTCATCTACTTCACGAAGAATTTTTTTCGCTTTGTTGATAATTTCAATTCCCAAAACGGTTGGTGTCAGCGGAACTTTATTTCGATCAAAAATCTTGATTCCGATTTCTTCTTCGAGATTTTTTAGCTGAATCGTAAGTCCAGGCTGTGTTACCATACAAACTTCGGCAGCTCTTGCAAAGTGGCGTTCTTCGTCTAAAGCGACAATATATTTTAATTGCTGAATGGTCATACTTATGAGGTGCTAAGATACTAAGATGCTAAGGTACTAAGTTTTTAGTTTTAGTTTCTAATGAAAACTTTGTCAAAGTTGCTTGAGAATATTGACATTATTTAGAATCAAAATAATTATCATCTTTTTCATAGAAAATGAAATCCATAACATCCAATTTATCGTACATTAACAAAACGGATTAAAGGAATGCAGTAAATTCAAATGGAGTAGTTTTTGGAGCATGTTGCGTTTATCATTCCTGAATGATGTTTTTTTCAAAATAAACTAATTTGAAATAAAAAAAGCGATCCCTAACCGATCGCTTTTTGTTTTTTATAGATTTAATAAATTAAGCCAAAACCATTCCTCCATCCATAATAAAGTCAGCGCCAGTAATAAAAACTGCTGCGTCACTGCTTAAATACGAAACCATTTTGGCAACGTCTTCTGGTTTTCCCATTTGTTTTAGCGGAATTTTATCAACTACAACATCCATAATTCCTTTTACGGTAGATTCGTCTAAACCTACTTTTTTCATAACCTCTGTCTCTGTTGGACCTGGGCTAACGGAATTTACTCTGATTTTTCTTGGCGCTAATTCTACTGCAGCAGATTTCATAACCGAATTTAAAGCCGTTTTGCTCGAAGAATAAACCGAAGATCCTGGACCAGGCATACTGGCGGTATTTGAAGAAAGAAACACAACCGAAGCCGCATCATTCAGAATTGCAATAAATTTGCTTAAAGTAAAATAAGCTCCCTTTAAATTAACGTTCATAATAGAATCGTATAATTCTTCTGTAGTTTGTTCAATTGTTCCTAAGCCAGCGATTCCTGCATTTACAAACAAAATATCAACCGAACCAAAATCTGTTTTTACTTGATTTGCCAGTTTTTCAATATCTGAAACATTAGATTGATCGGCTACAATTGCGGTAACACCTAATTCTAAAGCCGCTTTTTCTATCGCTTCTTTTCTTCTTCCAGTGATAATAACATTTGCCCCTTGCTCTTTTAAATGTTTGGCTGTAGCATATCCTATTCCGCTATTTCCCCCAGTTATAACTGCTGTTTTATTTTTTAGATTGTCCATTATTAAGATGTTTAAAATTAATGAGACAAAGGTAAATCCAAAATGGTATAACTTTGTAACCAGTATAACAGAGTATACCAGAATTGCATTTTAACATTAAAATAGTTGCCAAAAATCAATTTTAATGAAAAGTCTAATTTTTGTGTTAAATATTGACCCGTTCTTATTTAGTTTTTTAGTTAAAATTCTTTCATTTATTCACATTTTAAAACCAATTCTCTTAATTTATTTTTAAAACTTCATTAAACAGCTGTTAAAACTTAGTAAGATTTCATTGAAAATCTTAGAAGAAAACGTATATTTGAGTTAATACAGAAAATTATTATCGTGCAAGAAAAAACAAAATCACATAGTTTTATATTTCCAAAAACTCCAACTGGAGTCGACGGACTAGACGAGATTACGGATGGAGGATTTCCACAAGGACGTCCAACTTTAATCTGCGGTGGTGCCGGATGCGGAAAAACATTATTGTCCATGCAATTCTTAATTAAAGGAATTACCGAGCATAACGAACCAGGAGTTTTTATGTCTTTTGAAGAACCGTCTGACGACCTAACTTTAAATGTTAAATCATTAGGTTTTGACCTTGAGCAACTTAAAAAAGACAAAAAACTGGTTGTAGATCATGTTCGTGTTGAAAGATCGGAAATCGAAGAAGCGGGAGAATACGATTTGGACGGATTATTTATTCGTTTAGGTCATGCCATAGATTCTATAAAAGCAACTCGTGTTGTATTGGATACCATTGAATCTTTATTTGCAGGTTTAGACAATCAAGCGATTTTGAGAGCCGAATTACGAAGATTATTTCATTGGCTAAAAACCAAAGGCGTAACTGCAATTATTACAGGAGAACGCGGCGAAGCAACTTTAACGCGTCAAGGTTTAGAAGAATATGTTTCAGACTGCGTTATTGTTCTCGATCATCGTGTAATTGAGCAGGTTTCTACCAGAAGACTTCGAATTGTAAAATACAGAGGTTCAACACATGGAACGAACGAATATCCATTTTTAATTGATGAAGATGGAATTTCAGTACTTCCAATTACGTCTTTAAAATTAGATAATGAAGTTTCTTCGGATATTATTTCTACAGGTGTTCCCGGATTAAACGATATGTTTCATGGCGGCGGTTTTTATCGTGGCAGTAATATTTTGGTTTCGGGTACCGCAGGAACAGCAAAAACTACTGTTGCCTGTTATTTTGCCAATGAACAATGCGAAAAGAACGAAAAAACGATTTATTTCGCTTTTGAAGAATCGCCGCATCAGTTGGTTCGAAACATGAAATCAATTGGAATTGATCTTGAAAAACATATCAAAAAAGGCATCTTGCAGATTCATTCTTCTCGCCCATCTTTAAATGGTCTTGAATTGCATTTGCTTACACTTAGAAAATTAATCAAAGAGTTTCAGCCTACCACTATTATAATTGACCCGATTAGTAATCTTATTTCGGTTGGTAGCGAGCATGAAGTTCGTTCCATGCTTGTTCGATTAATTGACATGCTGAAAGCCAATAATATAACGGCAATGTTTACTTCTTTGAACAAACAAACCGATAATTTTAGACCCGATTTAGCAGAAGAATCCGTATCTTCATTAGTTGATACCTGGATTACGGTTCGTGATATGGAAGGAATTGGCGAAAGAAACCGTGGTATTTTTATCATCAAAGCCCGTGGAATGGGACATTCTAATCAAGTTAGAGAATTTATAATAACAAGTAATGGAATCGAGTTACTAGATGTTGAACTTGGTCCGCAAGGAATTCTGACTGGTGCTGCGAGACAATCTTATCAATTCAAAAAAACCATTTCTGATATTAAGCTTCAGAACGAAATTAGCAGAAAAGATAGGGAAATTGAACGCAAACGCAAGGTTCTTGAGGCTAACATTGAAGCCTTGAAAAATGAATTTGAATCGGCAGAAGAAGAATTAAGTATCCTAAAAGCAACAGAAGAATTGCAGGAAAAACTGTCTTCTAAGAAAAAATAAATAAAATGAAAAAAGAAGTCGCAGAGTGGCAATTATTGCTTTATATAGCGGGACAAACGCCAAAATCAATAAAAGCACTCGAAAACATAAAAAAATATGCCGAAGAACATCTAAAAGGGAAATACAGCATCGAAATTATCGATTTGCTGAAAAGTCCGCAATTGGCAGAAGGCGATCAGATTTTGGCTGTACCCACTTTGGTGCGAAAATTTCCTGAACCTATTCGTAAAATTATAGGTGATCTTTCTAATGAAGAAAGAGTACTTGTAGGTCTTAACATCAAACCTATAAACTCTTAGTCATGGAAGATTCATCTGATGGCACAAGTACAACCAAACATAAGTTTATGCTTTTTGTTTCAGGTATGTCTGTTAAATCAGGACATGCAATCGAAAATTTACGCAAAATCTGCGACACTTACCTTAAAAACAATTATGAATTAGAAATTGTCGATATCAGTCGTGATAAAGAACAGGCTATTATTCATCAAATTGTAGCCATTCCGACATTGATTAAAACTTACCCAGAACCTAAAAGAATTATTTTGGGTGATTTATCGGACAAAGAAAAAGTGTTATACATACTTAATTTAAGCCAATAATTTGAAGGAAAATAAACAAGATATAGCCGCATTATTAGCAGAAATTGAATCATTAAAAGAAGAACTTTATGAATCAAACAGCATTGTTAATGCGATAAAACAAGGAGATGTAGATGCGCTTGTGGTAAGCAGTAATGGAGTTCCAGAGATCTACTCTCTAGAAACTGCCGATTATACCTATCGTCTTCTTATTGAAAAATTTGGTCAAGGCGCGTTGAGCATTTCCCGAAAAGGGCTCATTCTTTATTGCAATGAATATTTTTCGAAATTAGTCGGAATTCCGTCAGAGAAAATAATTGGAAATTACTTAAGCGAGTATTTTGTAAGTCCCGCACAATTTGTTTCTATAATAGAAGCGTTGCGCTACGGCATTACAACTCACGAAATCCTTTTTAAATCGGAAAATGAAAAAAAGATTTTTCCAGCTTATATTGCTTTAACTGATCTTGAGCCAGCAGTAGAAGCAATTGGAATTGTAATTACCGATTTGACAGAAAAGAAAAAACACGAAGAAGCCTTAATTCGTCATCAGGCAGAATTGGAAGAAAAAATAAACGAACTCAATAAAACAAATCGTAATCTAGAAGAGTTTATACATGTAATATCGCACGATTTAAAAGAACCGCTGCGAAAAATCGTAATGAATACCAGCAGAATTGACGATAGTTATTTTAAAGAATCTGATGCTAGAGCTGTAAGTGTAATGAAGTTATCTGCGCTTCGATTAAACTCTCTTGTCGATGATTTAGTGCAATATTCGTCGCATACCGCGCAAGAAGAACGAACAGAAATAAATCTTCAAACTGTAATTTCTGAAGTTATTGAGGATTTTGAAATCGTAATTTCAGATAAAAAGGCAATTATCAAAACTGGAAAACTGCCTGTTATCAAAGCTTCAAGAGTACAGATGAGACAACTTTTTTCTAATCTTATTTCAAACGCTATTAAATATAGTAGAACTAATACTGCTCCAATAATAGAAATTTTTCAGGAAGAAAATTTAGATGCTGAAAAACCGAATCAAAATGCTAAATTTGTAAAAGTGCAGATCAAAGATAATGGTATCGGAATGGAAGAAAATCATTTGCTTAAAATCTTTGTCATCTTTCAACGACTGCATGCCCGAAATGAATATTCAGGAAACGGTATTGGTCTGGCTATCTGTAAAAAAATTATGGAAAACCATTCTGGAAACATTACCGTAGAAAGTACATTAAACGAAGGCACAACATTTAACCTTTACTTTCCCATCATATAAAATGCCAGAAAAATATAATTTACATATCGTGATTGCCGAAGATGACATGGATGACGCAGATGTTATTACGGAAACTTTTAATAATAATCCGAGTTTTAGCAAAGTAAGTTTGGTTGCTAATGGCGAAGAATTGCTAAATTATCTAAAAGACACATCAAACGAAAATCCCGATGTTATTTTAACTGACATTAATATGCCAATTGTTGATGGTATCGAAGCTTTACAACAAATCCTTAATACTAATGAATTAAAAGACATTCCGTGTTTTGTTTATTCAACCAGTATAAATCCATCTTACAAAGAAAAATGCGATGATATGGGTGTTAAAGCCTATTTGATTAAGCCTTATTCTTTTGAAGCTTTCGCTGAAATTCCGAAAACTATTTTGAGTATTATACAAGCGTAAATTTAGTTTAAAATTACAATCTGCTTTTTTCATTCTTTTAGAATTTTGGTATAACTTTGTAACCATAAAAATTTTAAACTAATGTTGATTTGTTATGGAAAGAAATCAAAAAGAAGAAGTACAAGCGCTTCAAGATACTTTACACGTTTTAGGCGGAAAATGGAGATTGCCGATTATCAATTCTATTTGCAACGGAAACATTCGTTTTAGAGAAATCGAACGCAGTATTCCAGGAATTACAACGCGTATGCTTTCTAGAGAACTCAAAGAAATGGAAATTAATATGCTCATTAAAAGAACTGAAGACCGAGACGCCGAAATTCAGGTAAAATACGAGTCGACTCCTTATTGTAAATCGTTTGCACCAGTTATTGAAGAAATGATTAAATGGGGAAAATCGCACCGACAAGAAATCATTAAAAAATCATAAAACACATCTTATTTTCTTTCATAAAACTATCAGTTTTTAGATAAAAAACAACTAAACCAGCTTAAAAAGTGCTTAAAAATGTTTTTTTTATATGATTTTGAGCTATAAAAGCCTTATCTTACAGAAATATTAAAAGTCGATTCTGTTGGCCCTGTCGGCGGTTTATTATCAATTTCTAAAAACTATAAAATGAAACAACTTCTACAGTGGACCATCATTATTCCGATTCTATCTTGGGTTCTTTTCTTTAGCGGGTTAGTTGATAACAGCAGTATTTTTCAAATTATTGCTAGTATTCTACTTATTCTCAGCGTAATGTCAGCTGTTCATCATTCTGAAATTATAGCAGAGCGCGTTGGAGAACCGTATGGAACGATAATTTTGGCCATTTCGATAACTGTAATTGAAGTTTCTATCATTATATCTTTAATGCTTTCAGAAGGTTCTGAAGCCGCATCTTTAGCCAGAGATACGGTTTACGCAGCCACAATGCTAATTCTAAACGGAATTATCGGTTTGTGTCTTCTTATTGGAAGCATAAAACATTACGAACAAAATTTTTCGACTTCTTCTGTAACTATTGGTTTAGTTTCGCTGATTTCGATTATTGTGTTTACGTTGGTCTTCCCTACTTTTACAGAAAGTGTTCACGGCTCTTATTATTCAACTCCACAGTTAATTTTTGCGTCTATTGCTTGTTTGGTTATTTATGGTTCTTTTTTATTTGCTCAAACAAAAGGTTATCGCCAATATTTTCTAACAAACGGAACCGATGAAGATGCTAAAACTCATCCCATAGAAATCAATAATAAAACCTTTTATACTAGTCTTATTTTTCTTTTAATTAGTTTAGGAATTGTCGTTTTATTAGCAAAAACACTTTCACCAACTATTGAAACCATTATTATTGGTTATAATCTTCCGAAATCGCTAGTTGGAGTTATTATAGCCATAATTATTTTATTACCTGAAGCTATTGCAGCCATTATCGCGGCAAGGAAAAACAGATTGCAAACGAGTTTGAATCTGGCTTTAGGTTCTGCCCTAGCCAGTATCGGATTAACAATTCCGAGTGTTGCAGCCGTTTGCATTATAATGGGAATGCCGATTGTTCTCGGACTCGATATTAAATCGATTGTACTTTTAGCACTATCTGTTTTTACGGTAATGCTTTCTTTAAGCAAAGGAAAATCGAATATTGTTTATGGCGTTGTGCTTTTGGTTAATTTATTTGCTTTTATGTTTTTGATGATTTATCCTTGATTTTTTCAAACACAAAGCTTTACTTATAAGTGGCGTCAACTTTGTCAAAGTTTCGAACTTTGATAAAGTTGAATACGAATTCAACAATTACAACGATATAGTTCATAAACAGTATCATAAGTGTGTTTTTAACACCTATAAAAGTATCACAATAAAGACCAAAAGTGAACTATTTTACTCCTCATTTTTCATCATTTTTCTCTAACTTAGCGCTCTACATTTTGAAATGTAAGATTAAAATAAACTTTGTTTTTCTGCAAAACATTGATTGAAAAAGATTTACAAAACTTTCTCTTACTTTTTGCTAGAAAAAACATTCTTCTAATAATTTAGTTAATTGAAAACTATGAACAAATTTGATTTTGGAATTGTAGGACTCGGTGTAATGGGCCGCAACTTACTTTTAAATATTGCAAGCCATAACTTCGCGGCGGCTGGTTTAGATTTAGATACAGAAAAAGTCAATTCTCTTCAGCAAGAAGCTGATGCAGATCATACTATTGAAGCTACTACAGATGTAAAGCATTTTGTAGAACTTATTCAACAGCCAAGAGCCATTATGTTATTGGTTCCTGCAGGAAAACCTGTTGATAGTGCAATCGCAAGTTTACTTCCTCATTTAGATAAAGGTGATATTATTATTGATGGTGGAAACACCTATTTTAGCGATACAGACAGGAGATTTTTAGAATTATCTGAAAAAGGAATTCACTTTTTCGGAATGGGAATTTCTGGTGGTGAAAAAGGCGCTCGTTTCGGTCCTGCTATGATGCCAGGTGGAGATCAAAAAGCTTACGAAAGATTACGTCCTATTTTTGAAGCAATTGCTGCAAAAGTTGACGGAGAACCTTGTGTAGAATATTTAGGAAATGGTTCTGCTGGAAACTACGTAAAAATGGTTCACAACGGAATCGAGTACGGAATTATGCAATTGATTTCTGAGATTTATGATCTAATGAAAAGAGGTTATAAATTGGATGATGAAACGATTCAGAAAACTTTTGCTGAATGGAATCAAACGGATGATTTAAGATCATATTTAATTGAAATTACTGGAAATATCCTAAAACAAAAAGATGAAGACGGAACACAATTAATCAATAAAATTTCAGATTGGGCACGATCTAAAGGTACAGGAAAGTGGACTTCGCAAAATGCGATGGATTTACAAGTGCCAGTTCCGACTATTGACGCTGCAGTTAACATGCGCGATATGTCTAAAACAAAACCAGAAAGAATTGAAGCGGCTAAAAAATTAGTTTGGAATGCTGCTGATTCTAATGTTTCTCAAAGCGAAGCAATTGCATCTTTAAAATCGGCTTTATTCTTTTCTATCGTTGTGACTTACGCACAAGGATTAGCACAGCTTCACACAGCTTCCAAAGAATACAACTACGGATTAAATTTAGAAACGGTTGCTAAAATCTGGCGCGGCGGATGTATCATTCGTGCTACGATTTTAGAAGATTTCAGAAAAGCATACGTTGCAAAAGCAGATTTGCCAAACTTACTTTTAGATGGTGGAATTGCTTCAAAATTAACAGAAAATCAATCAGGAATGAGAGCTGTAATTCAGTTTGCGGTTCAAAAAGGATTGCCAGTTTCAGGTTTAATGAATTCGTTAGCGTATTTTGATGCTTACCGTTCTGCAAATCTGCCAACAAACCTAATTCAGGCGCAACGTGATTATTTTGGAGCGCATACTTACGAACGCATCGACAAAGAAGGCGTTTTCCATACACAATGGACTGAATAACAATTAAAGCAACACAACTACAACCACAATGACTAAAAATAAACTAAAGAATCCAACAATCATTGTTATTTTTGGAGGAACCGGAGATTTGGCAAAGAGAAAACTCTTTCCCGCATTTCAAAATCTGTACCTTGACGGACGTATGTCTGAAAAGTTTCAGATAATTGCTCTTGGAAGAGCAGAAAAAACCAATGAAGATTTTCGCAGTTATGTCGCAGAAAACCTAAATCTTTTTTCAAGAAGAAAAGGAATTGATGATCCAGAAACTGAAAAATTTCTTTCTCATATAACATACCATAGTCTTGATATTGACAAAGAAGAATCGTATATCGGGTTGAATGAAAAAATAAACAATTTTGATTTGGCTTTTGGCGAACGTGCCAATCGTCTTTTCTATCTTTCGATTACGCCTTCTTTCATTTCTACAATTTCGAGCAATATCAAAAAAATCGGATTGGCAGCAAATCCGAAACAAGACAGAATTATTATCGAAAAACCATTTGGTTATGATAAAACTTCTGCAATTGAATTGAACGAAATGCTTTCGCAGACTTTCAAAGAAGAGCAGATTTACAGAATTGACCATTATTTAGGTAAAGAAACTGTTCAGAATATTTTAGCCTTCCGTTTTGGAAATTCGATGTTTGAACCTTTATGGAGCCGTAATTTTATTGATTTCGTGCAAATTACCGTTGCAGAAGAAGTCGGCGTTGAAGAACGTGGCGGATTCTACGAAGGTGTCGGAGCATTAAAAGATATGATTCAGAACCATTTGCTTCAAATTTTATGCATGACAGCTATGGAAGCGCCTGCATCTTTAAATGCAGATGATATTCGTAATCGAAAAGCAGATGTTTTAAAATCTATTCGCCGTATCAAACCAGATGAAGTTGATCATTATATTGTTAGAGGTCAATATGATGCAGGTGAAATAAAAGGGGTTCCTGTTCCGGGATATCGTCAAGATAAAGGCATTGCACCAGATTCTAATACAGAAACCTATGTAGCAATGAAGATATATTTGGACAACTGGAGATGGCAGGGAATTCCGTTCTATTTGCGTTCTGGAAAAAGAATGGAAGAAAAACAATCTTCAATCATTATTCAGTTTAAACCAGTTCCGCATTCTTCATTTTCTTATGGAAAAGAAGGTATGACACCAAATAGATTGATTATCAACATTCAACCTTCAATGGACATTAAACTGCAGTTTATGACCAAAAAACCAGGTTTATCAATGTCTTTAAGACCTGCTGAAATGGTTTTTGATTATTTTGCTTGTTCTACAATGTCGCCAGAAGCATACGAAACATTGATTGCAGATGCATTATTAGGCGATCCAACTCTATTTATGCGTTGGGATCAAGTGGAAGAAGCTTGGGACGCAATTGATACCATTCAACAAGTTTGGAAAACAACTGCTCCAAAGAATTTTCCAAATTACAAAGCAGGAAGCTGGGGACCTGAAGAAGCTGACGAATTGTTGGCTCGCCAAGGACACGCATGGATTCCGAATACACAAACAAAAAAAGAAGAAGAAGTTTTAAATGATACAGATTTATAATAACACAGAAGAAATAAATACTGTTGCGGCAGATTTATTTATAGAATCGGCTGAGAAAGCAATTGCTGCAAAAGGCAAATTTACAGCTGTGCTTACAGGAGGTTCTTCTCCAGCAGGAATTTACAAATTATTGGCTTCTGATGCTTACAAAAATAAAATAGACTGGACAAAAGTTTATATTTTTTGGGGAGATGAACGATGGGTACCGCTTAACGATGATTTGAGTAATGCTAAAATGTCTTACTCCACTTTATTAAGCCACGTTCCTATTCCGCAGGAAAACATTTTTGAAATGTACAAAGACGGCGTTACGCCTGAAAAATATGCAGTTACTTACGAAGAAATCATCAAAAAGATTTTAGGAGAAGAAGGTAAATTTGACTTGATTTTATTAGGTATGGGAGACGACGGACACACGGCTTCACTTTTCCCTGGTGAAGCTGTTTTAGAAGAGCAAACCAAATGGGTTGACGCCTATTATTTAGCTCCGCAGAAAATGTACAGAATTACACTAACTGCACCATTAATCAACAAAGCAGAAAAAATTGTAGTTGTGGCTTTTGGTGAAAAGAAAGTTCACGCTTTGAAAGAAGTTACAACTGGAGAATTTAATCCAACACTTTATCCAATGCAATTGATTAAACCAGTTTCTGGACAATTGTTGTTTTTGGTTGATAAAGTTGCTGCTGGACAGAATTAAGAAATTGTTTTTATAACTATAAAATTAAGGTTTATGCTTTTCAGCATAAACCTTTTTTAGTTTAAACACCTTAGTGACAATTCATTCCGTAGGAATGTCTCGTCGGTAGAATTATATGCGAATACGATTAATGCGTTCCGTAGTAACGATTGATTAATAGATGATTTTGTGTAAAAACAGGTGTCCCGACAGGACACATGCAAATCGATATTATTTTTTTCTACCGACCATATATTTCTACGGAATATTAAATTGTAATTTCAATTCGCTGTGCGAAGTCTCAGACTTCGTACCCAATCCAATTAGACACAAAGAAAAATAAATTCGAAACGGAATATAGCTGCGGGTACGAAGTCTGAGATTTCGCACAGCTACAGATAAAGCATTAAATAAAAACTATTTCTAAAATCAAAATAGCAATCAACATAGCAATACCAAAAAAAATGAAACATATGGAAGTCCAATACAACTTTAAACTACTATAATCTTTAAAATAATCTGAATAATTATTTCTTTTTATTCCCGCTTTTGGTTTTCCATCTTTATATTTTGTGATATAAATGAAAACGCCAATTGCTATCATCAGTAATAGTAGTATAATTATTTGTGCCATTAAATTAAGTTTACCAAATTCTAAAAATTATCTATTTGCCAATTAGTTCTCCACCAACTCAATATCCATAGTTTTAATTAAACCATCTTCAAAAGTATAAACGTGTTTTACGAATCCGTCGAACATCAAATTGCCTTGAAGATCTTTGACATTTTGGTGTACTTTTACTTCCAGACTTCCATTTTCTCTTTCATCAAAACCAACTGGCTCTACTTTCGGATTAATTTCGGTCCATTGTCTCGTCCAATATTGACGGATTTCGTCGTGACCACTTATGTAACCGCCTTCCCAGGCTTTTGACCATTGTACATCTTCTTGCATGGTTGATAGACAATTGTCTATATTTCTTTCGTTAAAAGCATTGTAAGCTTTTTCTATTACGTGTTCGAATTGATTTGACATGTTGTGTTATTATTAATTAGTTCCATAAAAGTAAGATACAAATTATAACTTTTTAATATAAAACTGAATAAAAATTAAAACCTTAAAAATCAACTTCTATTATTATTAAATCTTAAAATCTCACTGGATTTACAAAAATTTTAAGAATCCTTGCTTTTCAATTTGTTATATTTGGCGCACTATAAACAATTATAAGCCTATTTCTAAGGAACAAAATTAATCTGCTGTGCTGTAAATGAAACCTATAAAGTTCATATATATCGTTTTACTTTCGCTGCTTTCTTTTTTTAGAGGAACAGAGACGTATCATCCGATTCAACATGCCGCTAGCTGCATTACTCTCGATAGCGTTGCAACAGACGATGTTCTTAGTTTTTCTTCAGATTTTTCTACTTCTAAAACAATTGATCTTCATTGTATAGTAAAAAAGAAGATAAAAGGACGAGCGACGACTTTAGAGCAGAGTACAATCAGAGCTCCTTATTTCAGCAATTTAATCAACTTCAAGCTTTACAAAAAGAGCTTAATATATGGTATAGCCAAAATATACCAGGTCCAAAGGCACACTTATCTGCATTTGTACCAACTTTTCTAGACTTCAAAATTTTGTTGTTTTTATATATTTAAAATTCAGAAATATTTCTGAAAGATTCCTCATTTGCGCTCACCTTGTATTTTGATAAAATCATTTATATAAAAATATCCCAAAAACGGAACTTCTAAACTTGAAGAATCCGAATACCATTTTATATCAAAAATCCAAATTCACTTCCTTTTATTCTGTATTGGGAAGAAGATCTATTTATTCAAAAATTAAAAACCTAATGATGAGCATTTATAAAAATCCATTCCTTTTATGCACTTTGGCTTTATTTGTTTTAGTCTCGTGCGGAGATAAATCTAAAAAGAATTCCGACAACATAAAAACAGTTCCTGTTTATAAAGTTACCTTAAAAGACACCATAGTTTCGAGCAAATTTGTTGCCGATGTACACGCAAAAAATAATGTAGAAATTCACGTTCGTATTCCAGGTTTACTGGATAAAGTTTATGTAAGTGAAGGACAAAAAGTTAAGAAAGGACAAATCCTTTTTAAAATAAGTGATGTTGAACTTCAGATTCAACTTTTAAAAGCCGAAGCCGTTTATAAAAGTGCTAAAGCAGACTTAAGAATTGCAACTGTAGAATTGGAGCAAGCGCAAACACTATTCAATAAAAAAGTAATTGCAGACAAAGAATTAGAATTATCTAAAGCAAAATATGAAGCCGCTTCCGCGAAAGTAGCACACGCTGTTGCAGAGAAAAAAGCAATCAACCAGCAAATTAGTTTTACCACAATTCGCGCACCATTTGACGGAACAGTTGATAGAATTCCGTTTAAAGAAGGAAGTTTAATTGAAAATGGTTCATTATTAACTACTGTTTCTCAGTTAGATGACGTTTACGCTTATTTCTCAATTCCTGAGAATACGTATTTTCAGATGATGGAAGACAAAACTCTAAACACCCAAGGTGATATCAAATTAATATTACCAAACGGACTAGTTTATGACCAAAAAGGAGAATTAAGAACCGCTGACGGAGAAATCGACAGAGAAACTGGTTCTATTCAATACAAAGCAAAATTTCACAATCCGCAGGGTTTTATAAAACACGGAACTTCTGGAAAATTAATTATTTCAGAGCCTAAAACCAATGCAATATTAATTCCGCAAAAAGCAGTTTTTTCTATTCAGGACAAACAATATGTATTTCTGGTAAAAAAAGATGGAGTAGTTAAAATGACGAATATTACAATCGAAAGCACTCTTGATGATGTTTACATTCTAAATGAAGGTCTAAAAAGAGACGACCTGATTGTAGAAGAAGGCACACAATCGTTGAGAGATGGCGATAAAATCAACATGAAACAAATGTAGTTTATCGACCTGCAAAACAGTTATTTAATTATTGATCTAAAAAATTTAAAATGATAGAGTTATTTATCAGAAGGAAAATATTGTCGTTAATTATCTCGGTAATGATAGTCCTTTTGGGATTGCTGGCGTTGTTTCAGCTTCCCATAACCCAATTCCCCGATATTGTACCGCCTTCTGTAACCGTTACAGCAAAATATACAGGAGCCAACGCAGAAGTATCTGCCAACGCCGTCGCACTTCCGCTCGAAAGAGCTATAAATGGAGTTCCCGGAATGACCTATATGTCGACCGTAACTTCTAATGATGGTTTAACCTTGATTCAGGTTTTCTTTGAAGTAGGAACGGATCCAGATTTGGCAGCTGTAAATGTCCAGAACAGAGTTACCACGATTCTGGACGAACTTCCAGAAGAGGTTATTCGTGCGGGAGTTACAACCGAAAAAGAGGTAAACAGTATGTTAATGTACTTGAATATTACAAGTACCGACAAAACTCAGGATGAGCAGTTTATCTTCAACTTTACCGATATTAATATTCTTCAGGAATTAAAACGTATTGACGGAGTTGGACGTGCCGAAATCATGGGACAAAAAGAATATTCGATGCGTGTCTGGTTAGATCCGCAGAAAATGCTTTCGTATAATATTTCGGCAAATGAAGTCATTAATTCGCTTCAAAAACAAAACATTTCGGCTGCTCCAGGTAAAGTTGGTGAAGGTTCGGGACAAATGAATAATCAATTGCAATATGTAATCAAATACGGCGGAAAATTCTTTGAACCTAAACAATACGAAGAAATTCCTTTAAGAGCCAACGCTGACGGAACTATTCTGAGATTAAAAGATATTTCTAAAATTGAATTTGGCGCGATGAGTTACGGAATGGTTTCTAAAACCGATGGAAAACCTTCTGCATCAATCATGCTAAAACAGCGTCCTGGTTCTAACGCATCTGAAGTAATTGCCAGCGTAAAAGAAAAAATGGCAGAATTGAAAGGTTCTTCTTTTCCTCCTGGAATGGAATTCAACATTGCTTATGACGTTTCGCGTTTCCTTGACGCTTCTATTCATGAGGTTTTGAGAACTTTGGTTGAAGCTTTTATTTTAGTGGCATTCGTAGTTTTCCTTTTCCTTCAGGATTGGAGATCGACTTTGATTCCGGTTTTAGCAGTTCCTGTCGCGCTTATTGGTTCATTTACTTTTATGTCGATGATGGGATTCTCGATTAACTTATTGACGCTTTTCGCTTTAGTGCTTTCAATCGGAATTGTAGTAGATAATGCGATTGTCGTCGTCGAAGCCGTTCACGTAAAAATCTCCGAAGAACATATGTCGCCAATGGACGCTACGATTAGTGCTATGAAAGAAATTACTGGAGCCGTTATTGCAATTACCATTGTGATGGCTGCGGTGTTTATTCCAGTTGCTTTTTTGAGTGGTCCAGTTGGAGTTTTCTACAGGCAGTTTTCATTGACAATGGCGATTAGTATTGTCATTTCGGGAATAAACGCTCTTACCCTTACTCCTGCTCTTTGTGCTATTATGCTGAAACCGCATGATCCTAATAAAGAAAAAAAATCATTATTGGATAGATTCTTCCATAGATTCAATAATTGGTTCGATAATATCACTTCAAAATACATCAAAGTATTAGTGAAATTTGCCGATCGTAATACGGTTACAGTTGGTTTATTGGTTCTGTTTTGTGTTTTAACTTGGGGAACAACCAAATTCTTAGCATCTGGATTTATTCCGACTGAAGATCAAGGAATGGTTTATGTAAGTGTTACAACCCCACAAGGCGCAACGGTAGAACGTACTGAAAAAGCTTTAGATGAAGTAACACGAATTGCAAAAGAAATTAAAGGTGTTGATAACGTAACCACTCTTGCAGGATACAGTATCGTAACTGAAATTGCTGGAGCTTCGTACGGAATGGGAATGATCAACTTAAAAGACTGGAGCGAACGTGATATTTCTGTAACCGAATTTATGGCAGAACTTACCGAAAAAACAAAAGGAATTTCTGATGCTCAAATCGAGATTTTTGCTCCGCCAACAGTTCCAGGTTTTGGTAATACAAGTGGTTTTGAGCTTCGTTTACTGGATAAATCTGGAGGAAGTATTACTAATACCGATAAAGTAACCAAAGAATTTATCAAAGAACTAAATGCTTCGCCAGAAATTCAGAACTCTTTTTCTAGTTTTGATGCCACTTTTCCGCAGTATTTAATTCACATAGATTATGATCTTGCCGCTAAAAAAGGAATTTCGGTAGACAATGCAATGTCGACTTTGCAAACTATGTTAGGTTCTTTTTATGCAACCAATTTTATTCGTTTTTCTCAAATGTATAAAGTAATGGTTCAAGCTAGTCCGCAATTTCGTCAAAATCCAGAAAGCATTTTGGATATGTATTTGAAGAATGATAAAGGAGAAATGATTCCTTTTTCAACGTTTATCAAATTAGAAAGAGTTTATGGTCCAGAAGTTTTAACGCGTTACAATATGTATATGTCAGCCATGATTAACGGTGAACCATCTGAAGGTTACAGTTCTGGAGATGCAATCGCTGCTGTCGAAAGAATTGCAGCCGAAAAACTGCCAAGCCGTTTTGAATTGGAATGGTCTGGTATGACACGTGAAGAGATTTTATCAGGAAACCAAACAATCTACATTTTTGCGCTTTGTATATTATTCGTATACTTATTATTAGCGGCACAATACGAAAGTTTATTGCTTCCGTTCCCTGTTTTATTAAGCCTTCCTGTTGGAGTTTTCGGTTCTTACATCGCGCTTGTAATGGTCGGATTAGACAATAATATTTATGCCCAAGTGGCACTCGTCATGCTGATTGGTCTGCTCGCCAAAAATGCCATTCTGATTGTAGAATTTGCCATGGCGCAAAACAAACTCGGACGTGATATTGTCGAAGCAGCGATTGAAGGCGCTAGACTTCGTTTTCGTCCAATTTTGATGACTTCGTTTGCTTTTATTTCAGGATTAATTCCGCTGTGTATTGCTTCTGGCGCAGGTGCAATTGGTAACCGCTCCATCGGGACAGCAGCTGCGGGAGGAATGTTGATTGGAACTGTGTTTGGTCTTTTGATTATTCCTGGACTTTATATACTGTTTGCAAAATTGGAAAAACGAGTGAGTAAATCTTAATGTTTTTTAAACACATAGAATCATAGGATTTTGCCGTCGAAAGGCGTTTCACTTAATTTAAATAAACATAGCTGAACGGTGATCTTCAAAAACCAAGGTTGAAACTTTAGGCGAATGAGAAGTTATAAGTATGGCTATGTGTTAGAAACTAGTTTCTTTCAATTACCTTTTTAGAGAAGAAAAACCTATGTTTCTATGTGTTAAAAAAACTAAACGATAGATTGAACAAAATAAACTAAAACAATGAAAGAGATATTAAATCAATATAAAAATGCAAATATGCATTTTCTAAGGACAACAAAAAGCGTCTTTATAATAAGTGGAATTTTACTTCTAACAGCTTGTTCTGCACCAAAAGTCAGTACAAAATTAGACGCTACAAAGCTTCCAGAAAATTTTGATGCACAAAGGAAAGAAGCTGTAACTAATGACTTTATTCCCTTAAAAACAGAAACGTTCTTTAAAGATCCGAAATTAGAACAATTACTTAAAAAAGCGATTGCTAAAAATCCTGATTATTTAATTATGCAGGAAAGAATTTTAATTGCTAATTCGCATTTAAAAGTCGCAAAATTAGCGCTTCTTCCCTCTTTGGATTTGGTTGCAGATGCTTCTGGAACGCATTACGGAAAATACACGATGGATGGCGTTGGTAATTACGATACCAATTTTTCACAGAATATTACCGAAAAACAAAGAATCAACGAAGATGTAACTCCTAACCTATTTTTGGGCGGAAGAGTTTCTTGGGAAGCTGATATTTGGGGAAAACTAAGCAATCGTAAAAAAGCAGCTCAACAACGTTTTTTTGCATCACAACAAGGAATGCGTTTATTGCAAACGCGTCTTTTAGGCGACGTTGCCGATTTGTATTTTAAGCTTATCGCTTTAGATAAACAAGCTACAATTTATGATGACAACTTAAAAACACAAGAAAGAGCGCTTGATATAGTTTCGGCACAAAGATCGGTTGGAAAAGCAACTGAATTAGCTGTCCAACAGTTTAATGCGCAAAACAATAACATTCATGCCGAAGCTTCAGAATTAAAATTAAGCATCGATCAAACTGAAAAAGCTTTATTGACGCTTTTGGGAGAATACGGAGGAAAAATAGATAGAAGCAATGATTTCTTAGCTGGTCATTTAGAGGTTTTAAACCAAAAAATCAGTGTCGATTCTATCATTCATAAAAGACCAGATGTTTCTGAAGCTTATTTTGAATTATTGGCAAGTAATGCAGATGCAAAATCAGCTCGTGCGGCCTTTTTTCCGACTGTAAATTTGGGCGGTTATGCAGGTTTTAACTCGTTTTCATTCAACACTTTTTTTGATGCTGGTTCTTTTGCTTGGCAAATTTTAGGCGGGTTGACAGCTCCAGTTTTTAATAAAGGTCAGATTAAACAGGAATTTTATGTTTCGAACAGAAGGCAAGAAATTTCCTTTCTTCAATATCAAAATAGTGTAACAACAGCTTTTAACGAATTGAGCGCATTATTGCACAGAAATGAAGCTTATGAAGATGTTTTAAAATATAAATTGAAAGAAATTGATCATCTTGAAATTGCTGTAAATGTTTCGAATGATTTGTACTTAAGCGGTTATGCCAATTATCTGGAAATCATTAGTGCACAGCAAAATAAACTGCAAGCAGAACTAGATTTTGTGGATATTCAATTACGAAATGCCAATTCACAAGTGTTGTTGTACAAAGCTTTAGGCGGAGGAGTTAATTAGTTTTTATATATTGGTCAAAATCGCCTCTGTTTTATAGCTCATCGCAGAGGTAATTTTAAATCCCATTTCAATAGAAATGGGATTTTTTTTTAATGAAATTTTCTGTTCGTCCTAACAAAAACTATCTTTATTGAAAAATTAGAAATGGATATTTCGAATATTCTAGACCAAATACATTTACTTCCTGAGCAATCCAAATTGGATTTACAAAATAATGTTTCGGAAATTACTTTCCCGAAAGGACATATTTTATTAAAAGCCAACAAAATAGAATCGAATATTTATTTTATAAAGAAGGGATTGGTTAGAGCTTTTGTAGAAAGAGACAATGAAGTGACTTTTTGGTTTGGAAAAGAAGGCGAAACCATTATTTCGATGAAAAGTTATGTTGAAGACCAGCCTGGATATGAAAATATAGAACTTCTAGAAGATTGCGAATTATACGAACTCAAAACAGAAAACCTAAGAAAACTATTTAAAGAAGATGTCCATATTGCCAATTGGGGAAGAAAATTTGCAGAAAAAGAATTGATTAAAACTGAAGAACGTTTGATTTCCAGACAGTTCAAAAACGCTTCAGAACGCTATTTGGAATTAATGAAAGATCATCCTGAAATCATCAAAAGAGTTCAATTAGGTTATATTGCATCTTATTTAGGAATTACACAAGTCAGTTTAAGCAGAATTCGAGCCGAATTAAAATAACTTCATTTTTTATCATTTGTTAAATTTTTTCCGAATTCGATAAAAGAACTTTGCACCACAAAATTTTAACTATATGAACTGGATTATTTTAATCATCGCTGGCCTATTTGAAGTAGCCTTTGCATCATGTCTTGGAAAAGCAAAAGCAACAACCGGAACTGAAATGTATTACTGGTATATTGGATTCTTTATTTCTCTAACTGTTAGTATGCTTTTATTGATGAAAGCTACAGAAACTCTTCCTCTAGGAACAGCTTACGCGGTTTGGACAGGAATTGGAGCCGTTGGAACAGTTTTAGTCGGTATTTTTGTTTTTAAAGAGCCTGCAGCATTTTGGAGATTGTTTTTCTTAGCCACTTTGGTTGGTTCTATTGTTGGTTTAAAGGCGGTTTCACACTAAAAATATATTTTACGATTACATACAACTTTGGCAAAGTTCTGAACTTTGCCAAAGTTTTTTTGTTTTTAAAAGCATTGCTGTTCAAAATCTTCTCGTTAGTAACCACAATCTTGTCATTCTGAGGAACGAAGAATCTCCGCAAGTAGCTCGACACAGATTTGCAATCTACTTTGGGGAGTTTCTTGCGAAGATTCTTCGTTCCTCAGAATGACAAACTGTAAGCTGAACTTTTGTCAAAGTTTTTTTTGTTTCAAAAGACATTAATGCATTTTCAGCATCACATGATAAAAAAATAGCATTTTAAAACATTATTCTCTCTTTTATCTTTGTTGAAAATTAAAGCATAAAATTAGAATGATATTTAGCCATACCATTAAATCTTTTGAGGAATTAACCAATCACGAATTATATAATATACTTCGGTTAAGAAGCGACGTTTTTGTAGTCGAACAAAACTGTCCGTATTTAGATTTGGACAATAAAGATCAAAAAGGTTTTCATGTTTTATTTTATGTGGATAACGAATTAGCTGGAGTAACACGTTTACTTCCTAGCGGAGTATCTTATGACGAAATTTCTATAGGAAGAGTTGTAATTTCAAGATCGCATCGCGGATTAGGTTTGGGCGTAAAACTTATGGAAGCATCAATTGCGGGTTGCGAAGAAAAGTTTGGAAAAGCCCCAATTCGCATTAGTGCACAATATCATTTATCCAAATTCTATCAATCTTTAGGATTTGTAGAACAGGGAGAAGTTTATGATGAAGACGGAATTCCGCATATTGGAATGTTGCGTTCATAAAAGTTTATGGAACTATCAATTTTAAAACATTGGACAACACAGGATTATGATCTTCTGTTCGCCAATTGATATACAAATCGGTTTCTAACGGAAGTTTAATAAATCGAATTCCAGGAATTTCATGAAAAAGATAAGAATCGGGCAAAATTGCAATTCCAAGTCCTTTTCGTACCAAAGCAATAATGGCGGAGCCGAATTCAGAATGAAGATATACTTCTGGAGCGTTTTCCAAAGAATTAAATAATCGCCTGATTAGATCGCTATAACTGCTTCCTTCGTCATTAGTTGGCAGGATAAACTTTTGAGAGGCAAGAGTTTCTTTGGTTAAATCTTCTGGAGTTTGATAAGGATGATCTTCAGGAACAACAATCGCTAAATGATCGGTATGGATTTTTTGAGATTCAATGTCTTTTGCGTTATTGATATCTCTAGTAATTGCCAAATCGATTTTATAATTGCGAAGAAAATCCTGCTGGTTTTCATAAAGAACTTGAACCAATTTGATTTTAAGTTTTGGAAAAGCATCAGAAATACGAGATAAAATCTCAGGCATAATGGAAGCTGAAATAGAATCAGGATGAGAAATGGTAATTGTACCGCTTTCGCCCAACTGAATCTGACGGGCAGATTGATGAATAAATTCGAGCTTATTCAATTCGACTTCCCATTTTTCTTTTAGAAATTGTCCCGCAGCGGTAAGTTTGACATTTCGTTTGTTTCGTTCAAACAACTGAATACCAAGCTGATTTTCTAAAGATTGAATTTGACGGCTCAATGCAGATTGGGTAATATTCATTTTTCCGGCGGTATTCCAGAAATGAAGTTCGCGTGACAACGCTAAAAAATATTTAATTTGCTGTAAATCCATTGATGCAATTTACGCATTTATCAAAAACAAAAAACAGCTTTTAATGCATTAAAGAATAAAAAATGAATTCATTAGAAATAAAAAAAGCAACAGTAAAAGATTTAAACGCGCTTCAATTAATTGGAAGACAAACTTTTTCTGAAACATTTGCAGAAGTGAATAGCGAAGAAAATATGACTAAATATTTGAATGAAAGTTTTGCAACTGATAAATTAACTTCAGAGCTAAACAATCCGAATTCTTATTTTTATTTGGCTGTTCTAGAAGAAAAAGTAGTCGGTTATCTTAAATTAAATACCAGCGATGCGCAAACTGAAAAAGAAGATTTGAATGCTTTGGAAATAGAGCGTATTTATGTAGCTAAAGAATTTCACGGAAAAAAAGTGGCGCAAGCGCTTTATGCTCAAGCGGAACAAACTGCCGAAAAACTACAAGCCTCTTATATGTGGCTTGGCGTTTGGGAAAAAAATTTCAGAGCCTTTAGTTTTTATACCAAAAATGGTTTTGTGCAATTTGACACACATATTTTTAGATTGGGCAATGATGAACAAACGGATTTAATGATGAAAAAAGTACTTATTTAAAAACATGAAAAAAAGACAACTTTTACTGCTTTTACTAATCCTCGGAACTGCTTTTTGGGGAATTTCCTATTCGATTACCAAAATGGCAATTGGCAATTATTCGCCCAACACTTTTTTGTTTTACCGCTTTTTTCTAGCTGTTATTGTTTTGAGTATTGTCTTTTGGAAATACGTTAAAAACATAAATCTAGAAGCAATCAAAACTGGTTTTATTCTTGCTGTTCCGATGTTTTTAGGCATTCAATTACAGACATTTGCGCTTAAATATACAAGCGCTTCACAATGTTCTTTTATTGCAGGATTGACAGTAATTATTATTCCGTTAATGAAATTAGCATTTTATAAAAGCACAACACCTCTAAAAATCTGGATTGCGGCTTTGACAGCTTTAACTGGTTTGTTTATAATTGCCGTACAAGAAAAATTCACGATAAATTTCGGCGATTTGCTCACTATTGCTGGCGCATTTGCTTTTGCCGTTTATTTAATTTCTGTTGAAAAACATTCATTATCAAAGAATCTTTTGTATACAATAGTTCCGATGTTTTCATTTTGTGCTTTGTTTACTTTTTGTTTGGCATTTACAGATCAACATGCAGAATGGTTCCCGAAAAGTGATACTTTCTGGCTTGGTGTTATTTATTGTGCTTTGTTTTCTACCGCTTTTATGTATACGGTTTCTAATATTTCACAACGATATTTGTCAGCAGAACGTGTTGCTGTAATTTATTTGTTCGAGCCTGTTTTTGGTGCAATTGGAGCTTTTTTTATTTTAGGAGAAAATCTTACTTGGCGTTTGCTTTTGGGTGGAACTTTAATTTTCTCAGCAACAATTATTTCTGAAGTAAATTTTAAAAAATCTAAAATAAAAGTTGTCTCCGATAAAAATTAGATATTAGTGTTTCACACAGATTTAAAAACATTTTAGCAGATTAAATCAATAAGCGAGAATTTATTTAACACATAGAAATATAGCTCACTATTATTAGTAAAGGCGTTTCACTTGCTTAAACAATCATAATTAACTATGTGTTAGAAACTAGTTTCTTCAATTACCTCTTTTAAAAGAAAAAAAAATATTTCTATGTGTTGAAAAAAATATTTATAAAGGCAAAAGCGTATCTTCAGCATCGCAAGGGAAATAAATTATAATATCAGTTCCTTCACCTGGTTTTCCTTCGGCCTGAATATCACCGCCAACGGCTTGCATTATTTTTTTGCATAAAGCCAGACCAATGCCCGAACCTGTGTAATGTTCTTGCGTATGAAGCCTAGTGAAAATTTTAAAAATAGATTCGGCATAATGTGGTTCAAAGCCAATTCCGTTATCTGAGAAACGAACCCAATGGCAATATACTTTAAACAAATCATGAATAATTACAGGTTCTTGAGAAGCCGTAATTATAATTTTTGGCGTTCTTTCTACCGAAGCGTATTTTAGTGAATTCTGAATAATATTTACAAATAACTGCCTCATTAAAAAAACAATAGCATGAACTTCTGGTAGTTTTTCAGATTCAATTAATGCATTACTCTCCGAAATAACTTCGCTCATTTCTTTGATTGTCGATTCTAAAATTTCATTCAGATTAACTTCTACCAAAGTTTCTCTTGTATTTTTTATTCTGGTATATTTTAGAATGTCTTCCAATAGACCGCTCATTCTATTGGCAGATTTAGAAACTCTTTCTAAAGAATTTGAAATAGATTCTGTAGAAATAACATCAATTTCTGATAACATTTTAGAAGTAATCAGCTGAATTTTACGCAAAGGTTCTTGCAAATCGTGCGTACTAATCCAGTTAATATTTTCAAGCTCAGAATTGGTTTCCTTTAAGATTTCGCTTTGGTTACGATATTTCTCTTCTTCCTCACTTAACATAATCAAAATAAGCTGATTGTGTAAAGTGTGGGTATATTGTGTTGTAGCATTAATTTCATACTGTTTCCAGTTGCTACTTTGGTTTTTTACAATTTGTTTGTAAATATTAAATGAGTTTCCAGGATGAAGTCCCGTGCTGTCTTTTAAAATTCTCTTTTCTGGATCGCCGCCCCATTTAATTTCTGAAATTGTTTCTGGCCTAAACCATACTACATGCCCATTGTTTCCTAATGGATGGTAAATAATTCCAGCAAAATTGGAGTTTTCATCAAATTCTGGAAAATGCTCACTAATTTTATTGGTTGAGAAAAAATCAGTAATATCCTCACCTTTAAGCTGTCTGATTAAACTAATAATTTGCTCATCAGAAGGCGTTAGACCATTTTTATAGATTTTATCTCTCGTGATAATAGATACGCCAGAAGCATTTGCTATTTCTAACAATTGCGGAGCCTTCACTATTTTTTCTATAGATTCTTTTAAAACAGGAAGTTCCAGACTTGTCAATTGTTCTAACGCCAAATTCGTTTTCTGAGCACTAATATATTCATCATTAGATTGTCTAATATCGATTTGAGAAGTAATAAATTGTCCCTGAAGTTTTGCTGCCAATCTAATCTCAGGAGATATATTTTTCTCTGAATAATGATGACAAGCAATTAATCCCCATAATTTTCCATGATGAATAAGAGAAATAGTCAGTGTTGCGCCTACTCCAATATTTTTTAGGTATTCTACGTGAATTGGCGATGTACTTCTTAAAATAGAAAGACTTAAATCTAGATTTTTTCCTTCTCTATCATCAACTGTATAAATGGGAACAGGCACATAATCAATATCAACAATCAATCTCAACAGATTTTTAATATATAATTCTCTGGCTTGAGCGGGAATGTCGGTATGCGGATAATGTAATCCTAAAAAAGGTTCTAGATCTTCACGACAATCTTCGGCAAAAACTTCTCCGTTGTATTGTTCATCAAAACGATAAATCATTACACGGTCATAACCTGTAATTTCTCGTGTTCCTTGCGCTACAAGTGCGCACAGATCTTTAAGCGAAGTAGTTTTATTCATCTGACTTACAAACTGAATCGTTTGTTTGTAAGCATCAGCCAATTTTTCTCTATCAACAAAAAGCAATTCCGCTTCTAGAACATAAATGCCGTCACTTTTATGAATATTGATTTGAAAAAACTTTCCCAATAATTCAATTTCCAGAGGAAAAGCATCTCTAAACTCATCTCCGTTGGTATAAGCTAAAATTTCTTCTTCGGCTGTAATGCCAAAAACTGCTGAAAAATCTTTGCCTAACATCTCCGTGTGAGAAATACCAAAATAAGAGGCAACATTTTCTGAACAGAAATCTATTTTCCATTGTAAAGTAATACCAAGCAAAAAACCATGCGGCTGTATTTTACCTGGAATATGTATCGGTTCATGTTCGCAATTGCTTAGGTTAACAAGATCGCGATTAACTATATCTTTGATCTTCATTTTATTACTTTCGGTCAAAATGCTTATAAATGTTGTCAAAGGCAAATATTGCTCCTTCTATAATTTCATCTCCGCAATTATGATCTTGTTCGTATTCTGCTAGAAAATTCAGGAAAGATTTCCAGAAACTTCCTGTTTTATCGCCATAACCGTTAAAATACGAAACGCCATTTTCTCCTGAAAGTTCAGGCAGTTTAGAAACATTTTTCAAAATAAATCTTCCCCCAAGTGTTGAACCTTCAACAACATATAAAATTCCCAATGCAAAAGGAGTTGAAATTCCTTCGGTTTGAAAAACCTTTTCTGTATTGGTTTTATTCGAATTTAAAAATAAAAGATCATTCTCTATCAGATGTTTCTTTCTTCTTTGCTCTAAATCATCAATTAAATTAGAGAAAAAAGGAAAAATTAAGCCTTCTGTATCGTTGTGAACATCGTGCATTAAACTTAAATAATAGGTATAATCTTCGATTTTCATGTCGGGTGACATTATTGACATTGAAACTGGAAGTTCTTCTAATTTCTTATGAGAATCAGAAGTTTGCGTTTTTAAATCAGTAAGAAAGTTAGAAGCTATAGTAGAAGTTGAATTTGTACTCATTATTGATCTTTTCTTTATTTATAAGAGTCAATTGTCAACTCCTTATTCACAAATTTAAAAAAAAATATGAGCATTTAAATCCCTTTTTAAACATTTTTAATACACATCAATCAGACAAATTTCAAAAGTTGTTTTTTCGCTTTTAGTATTATGAAGAATATAACCGCCGTGTGCTTCTACAATATTTTTAGATAAAGTCAAACCTATCCCAGCGCCTTAATTTCTAGTAGTAAAAAATGGAAGAAATATTTTGTCTTCAATTTCTTTTTCTATCCCTTTTCCGTTGTCTGAAATCTTGATAAAAACTCGATTTTCTTTGGCTTCCGCCGAAATTGTAATTTGCTTAGAATTCCTATTTTCTAATGCATTAATCCAATTGGTTAATAAATTATATCTTCCAAATCTTCTGTAGAAAGCGAATCTTACTCTACTAAATCTTCCAAATTTTGACAAATAGATCGAATTGGCGTAATCGAATTTAAAAGTTCATGCGAAATGACTTTCATCAAATAGCCAAAAGAAAAGCAGCATTCAAACCATTGAAAAAAATATTAAATTCTAAATAGCTTTTGCAATATAGAGCATTAGTAACAAATGCCTGTACAGGTGGGATATTGAGAACAGATCTGGACTAAAATTTAGATTTTCAAATACTTAAAAAAAAGCTAAATCAAGTTTGATTTGGCTTTTTTCATTTTTTTTTAATATATTTATAAAATAAAGCTCAAAACTATCCACCTTAAATTATTAAAAATGGAAAAAATAACATCCAAAAAATCGCTGATGCTGCTGTCCGTTGGAATTTTCATTATCGCTGCTTCACTAATTATTCCTCATTTTGTAATGATTTCCGATTTGTCTCGAGGATTAATTGTTGGAATGGGTCTTGGTATGTTATTATTAGCTCTTAGTCCTAAAAGAATTTAATCTATAATTGTATTTTATTTCTTAGTAAATCCTTTTCTAGTCATTTCGCCCCAACCTTTAGTTCCCATAATTTTTTCTTTATAACCAATTAAAGCTGAGTAAACTGTAAGCGGATGAAAATAGATTGGCTCAATAAACGCGGCCATTAAAAGCTTGATAAAATCGGTTTGTTTTGGATATTTATGATATGTTCTTTCTTCGCTAAATAAAGCAATAACAGAAAAGAAAACGGCAAAAGAATAAACAAATAGCAACAGAAGAAAAAAGAAATGCCAGTTTAATAATCCGAAAACTATAAAAATAACGGTTATTACGAGTCCAATAAATTCGATACCTGGTGCTAGAAATTCGAACAATGTCCAATACGGAACACTCAACATTCCTAAAAGTTTATATTTTGGATTAAGAAACATTTTCTTGTGAAAACTCAACGTTTCAATTGTTCCTCGCATCCAGCGGCTTCTTTGTTTTTTAAATATCTTGAAATCTTCTGGAGCTTCCGTCCAACAAAGCGGATCTGGAATATAACTTACAGCATAAGGCAACTTATTTTCAAGCATATAACGACGCATTCTTACAATCAACTCCATGTCTTCGCCGACGGTTTTTGTGCTATATCCTCCTGATAAAACAGCAATTTCTTTGTCGAAAGCGCCAAAAGCGCCACTAATTAATAAAAGTCCGTCTAATCTCCCCCACGCCATTCTTCCTAAAAGAAAAGCTCTTAAATATTCTAAAACCTGAATTCTTGGCAACATTACATCTGGAATATTTACCTCAACCAAACGACCGTTTTTAATCACACATTGATTGGCAATTCTAACAACACCGCCAGTTGCAATAATTCTTTTGCCTTGAGATTCTAAAAACGGTTTTGCCAATTTTAAAAGCGAATCTTTATCCAGAATACAATCCACATCAATACAAACCACGTAAGGATTTTGTGCGATGTTTAATCCAACATTCAAAGCATCTGCTTTACCTCCGTTTTCTTTGTCTACAACTATTAATTTTTTAAAAGCCGCATTTCTAGATGTATAAATTCCTTTTATTTTCTTGGTTTCAATTTTAGGATGAATATCTAAATCTGTCAAAACAAGATTATATGTTTTAATTAAGATTTCCATCGAATTATCTTTGCTACCGTCATTAACCACAATAACTTGATAATTATTATAATTTAATGAAAGTAAAGATTTTACATTTTCTTCAATCGTAAAACCTTCATTATATGCGGGCGCGATCAGGGAAAGTTTTGGAGCAAATTCGCTTGTCAGAAGTACTTCATAATCTACAAAGCTATTTTTCTTTAAATAACCTCTTAATTCTTTTTGCGAAAGATAAGCCAATATTAAGTACGAAGACATAATTAAAATGGCATATCCCAATATGAGAAGAATATACACATCTAAAAACCATGTTATGTCTGTATTAAAAAAAGTCATTCTTTAGTATTTATAATGTTAACGCTTGTAAAACACTTTGCGCTTCATATTTTATAATTGTATTTGGAGCTTTCGTACTTAATTCTGCAACAAAAGGAACTTTCTGTGTCAGTTTTAATTCTTTTATCAGTTTCAAACCTAAAGAAACGACAGTTGTATTTTGTGATTCCAATAAAAGTTCGACACCTTTTGTATCGCCGATATCGTGTTTTTTAAAGGCGCTTATAATATTTACCTGCGTCCATTCGTCAATAATATCGGCATGTTCTGTTAAATGCGTAATTCCTTTAGTTCCTTCTAATTTAATTCCAGCATTTATAGCAGTAATTTTTAAAGTTTTGTTTCGAGCTTTAGCGCAAGCAATAATCTGATCAAAAGCTTCATTGATATTAAATTCAGCCAATTCTGTAATTCCTTTGCATTTAATTTCCCAATTAAAGCTTTTCAGTTTTTTAAAAGAATCCTTTATCAAACCTGAATCTTTATAAAATTGTTCTAGCTTTTGTGCATAAACGCCTTCGTAATTTTTATGAAGATTGATAAGCGTTTCTGTTAAAACTTCTCTAAAAAAACTGGTATCAAAAAGCACCATGAAATTTTTATCATTTTTGATTTCAGCATAAAGTACATCTTCAAAAATTATAGAAGACAATACTTTTTCAATCAAAATATTGTATTCGAGTCTAAGTTTTTCTCTTTTAATGTTTCGATTTCTACTTGCAACAATTATAAGGTAAAAGATAAATGAAGCTGATACAAATAAATAGATTGAAAATATCAGGAAAGGTATCTCCCACTCGCCTCTTTTATATAGTTCCCAAAGGTTTTCCATATTAAAAACGTTTTGTTACAATCAGCTGTACATTAAATCTATTTCGGTATTGTCCTGGAATATATTCTTCGTCTTCATACAAAAAAATCGGTCGCACAAAAAACGATTCACCGATTCGATGTTGGTATTGAATTCCGATTCTATACGCTTTTAAAGGCTGTGTAAAATTGTTGTACAGATATAAATAAGGAACATTTCCGTATTGAAGTTCTAATCTAATAATACGTTCTTTTTCTTCATTTGTTCTTTGAATACTCAAAACATGAGAAAATAATTCGTTTGAAGTATCGTAATACGGTCTGTAAGCAAAAGAGTAAATTCCTGGATTATAAGAAAGTTGCCCCGTTACCAAAGTAATATCGTCGGTATCAAAATGCATAAATCTTGCTCCAAGAGAATATTCAAATTTTTTATAGGGTTTAAAATAATATTCTAAACCTGCTTTTGCTACTGGGAAAATCGTTTCTCCTGTAGAAACTCCTGCATTTGCGTATAAGTAGCTTTTATTAGAAAAGGTTTGATAGAAATCGGTTTCAAATAGCATTTGCGTTTCATTGCTTACATTTCCGATATTTGCTCTTCCAACAATGGCAGATTTGCTGAATTTATGTGAATACTCTGCATAACCGTAATGAAACGGAGATTGACCAGGATCTGAAGTAGAAATATTCAAATAAGAAACCGATACCGCATTTTTTGCTTTACGACCGATTAATGTTCTGATTCCTTTAAATGCTTGCGTGCTGTTGTCTGCAAAAGAGGCTTTTTCTATCAATTCTAAAGCTTCTTGATCTCGATTCAGTTTTTCTAGACTAGTTGCTTTAATTTTTAAGATTTCGACAGATTTCGGATCTATTGCTAGATATTTATCGCAATATAAATTACATTTCTCATAATTCTCAGACCAGAAATAAACATTAATTATTGCTTGAAGCGCTTCTGGATTCGGATTAATTCGATCTGTCAATGGCGACAAAATTTTGATTGCCATTTTATAATCTTTTTTCCAGCTGTAAATTCTTCCTGTATAGGTTTGTATATCTTGATCTTGAGGATATTTGGTACGTAAAGGTTCTATGAGAGATAAAGCTTTGTCGTAGTTTTCTTTTTCAACTTCTCGTTTTACGGCAATTAAAGTTTCATCGACATTGATTTCCTGACCAATGGCAATGGAGGAAATAAATAAAAGGCAGATAAAATAATATATGGATTTCATTACGCGCGTGTATTTAGTAATTTATTGATTCTCACTAAAAGAACAGCCGGACTAACTGGTTTAGCAATAAACTCATTGGCGCCAATATCAAACGAGTCTAATTCTGTTTGTTCTACACCAGAAGAAGTCAATATAATAACTGGAATATCCGATTTGAGTGTTTCTCTAACATATTGCGTAATTTCCATTCCGCTAATGCCAGGCATATTAATATCGGTAAGAATCAGATTGTAATTATTGTTTTCTATTGCATCGAGTGCATCTTTGCCATCCGAAAACTGGTCAACACTAAATCCTTTAGATTCTAAGAAAAAAGATAATGATTTGCGTAGGATGTCATTATCTTCGGCTAAAATTATTCTCATTTTTTAAAATTTTAAACTTGGGGCAAAAATTTAATTATAACGTCAGAATTGTAAAGCTATTGCTTATTTCTCTTTTATCATAGCTCTTTTAAAATTTTAACGACCTCAGTAATTCCACAGCTTAAATAATTTATTTTATCCAGAATTTCTGTAGAAAATTGATTCATTGAAGCTTCTTCTTCAATTATCGAAGCACATTTGCTAAGATCTTCCAACATGAAAATATCTAAACTTGACTTCATATTATGAGCCAGTTTTTTTACACTATCGTGATTGTTATTTTTAAAAGCTTCTTCTAATTCTGCTACTTGATTCGGAATTTTTTCTAAGAAAAGATGAATCATTTCTTTTTTAAATTGTTCGTCTCCACAAGCCATTTCATCTAAAAAAGAAAAATCTATTCTTCTTTTCTTTTCAATGGTAAAATCTTCTGTCATTGCTGCTTTTATTGCTTTTAAGAGTACAGATTGTTTAAAAGGTTTTGGCACGTAACCATTCATTCCTTCTTTATAACAGCGTTCTTGTTCTCCAACCAAAGAATGTGCCGTCATGGCAATAATCGGAACCGAAGAATTCATCTGATTTCTAATATAATCTGTAGTTTGGTAGCCATCTTTTACTGGCATTTGAAGATCCATTAAAACTAAATCATATTTGTTTTGAGATAAAAGTTCTATGCCTTCATCTCCATTTGAAGCCGTATCCAATTCAAAACCAAAATTTTCAATAACACTTTTTACTAATTTCTGATTTAGAACATTGTCTTCACAAAGTAAAATTTTTAAACTTCCAAGATCATTCTTAGATATTGATTTTACTGTTGTTTTTGGAGTGGCAGCTTTTTTATAAGTTAGGAAAAAGAAAAATTCTGAGCCGCGATTCAGTTCGCTTTTTACATGAATTTCTCCTTTATGCAATTCTACTAATTGTTTTACAATATTTAGTCCAAGTCCTGTACCTCCAAACGTTCTTGTCGTGCTCTCTTCACCTTGTGTAAAACGTTCAAAAATAGTTTTAAGTTTATTTTTCGGTATTCCGATTCCGGTATCTTTTACAGAAAATCTAAGTTTGTATTTATCATCACTTTCTTCTACTTTTTTTACAGAAACAGTTACTTCGCCTTCTTGTGTAAATTTAAGAGAGTTACCAACTAAATTAACCAATATTTGGTTCAATCTTCCTTGATCGCCAATAACATTATCTGGCATATCGGCATCTAAATAAAGATTAAACTCAACATCTTTATGAACTTTAACTTTCAATAAATTATAGACATGCTTAAGTGTTCTTTTCAGATTAAAAGGTTCCGATTCTATAGTTAGATTTCCAGATTCTATTTTTGAAAGATCCAGAATATCATTGATAATAATAAGCAGATTTTCTCCAGCAACTTGTACGCTGTCAATATAATCTTGTTGAACGTCATCTAAATCTGTTTGAGCCAAAAGATCTGTAAAACCAATAATCGCATTTAATGGCGTTCTGATTTCGTGGCTCATGTTGGCTAAGAAATTATCTTTTGCCAAAACTGCACGTTCCGCAATTTGTCTTTGCGTATATAATTCATAATTTTTTGTACCCAATTCTAATTGCGCCATAACGTGTTTTGCCACAATAGAAAGTGCATTTCGCTGATTATCATCTAGTTCTTTTACTACATGATCTACTGCGCACAAAGTTCCGATATTGTATCCGTCTGGAGTCGTAAGCGGCACTCCTGCGTAGAAACGAACATTAAAGCCGCCGGTTACATTAGGATCGTCCTTGAAAGTGTCGTTTAAATGAGTATCATTAATTTCGACCATTTTCGTATCCAAAATCGTGTAGTTGCAAAATGAGATTTCACGCGGAACTTCAGAAACTCCTACTCCAATTTCAGATTTAAACCATTGTCTTGTTTCGTCTATAAAAGAAATATGTGCAATTGGCACACCACAGATATAAGAAACCAGTTTTGTGGCATCGTCAAAAGCATTGTCTGGAAGTGTGTCAAGAATATTGTAACGTTTTAAAGCTGCTAAACGCTGCAGCTCATTTTCTGGAATGGGGTAATCTCTCATTTCTTAAGTAGGTAAGTGTGCAAAGATAAGGCAAAATCAGCAAAAATTCCTTATTTTACTTAAAACCTGTTTGATTATCAGAATAGTATTATTTTTTCACCAAATCAAAAAGCATTTTTTGTTTTTATAAAATGAAACTAACTTTTTAACTGACCGACAATTTCTAAAATATGTTCTTCATCGGTTCCGCAACAGCCTCCGAAAACATTCAAATGAGGAAATAAACCTTTTAAGTTCTTGTATTCTTTTCCTAATTCTGCTGGCACGCCGCGATCTAAAACAGTCGATTCGTCTAATTCCGCATGACTTTTACACGAAGCATTTGCTCTCAAACCTTTTATTCGTTTAACCCAATCTTCGTTTTCGTTTAACTCTTTTTGAAAATGTGTCGGATGCGCACAATTTATCATGTAATACAATGGAGGAATATTTACACTTTTATCGACTGTTTCAATAGCTTCTTTTAGGCTCATTCCTGTTGGAAGTTTTCCGTCTGTTTCTAATGTAAACGAAATAACAACAGGCAAATTGAAGGTTTCAGCGGCTTTTACAATTCCGATAACTTCTTCTACATAATTCATGGTTATAGCCGAAACTAAATCTACAGAAATTTGACTTAAAACTTTTATTTGTTCAGCATGATAATTTTCTGATTCTTCAATTGTCATACAATTTTCTGGAACATAACCATCGCCACGCGGACCAATGCAACCGCTTATTAAAATGGTTTCAATATCATTTTTAAATTCTGTTTTTAAACCTTGTAAAAGAACTACAGCTTTTTCATTTAACTCTTGTAATTGATGCCGAAAATATCCAATTCTTTCTATCCAATCTGGATTTGCACGCCAAGTTGGGCTTTCTAAAATAAAATTGGTTTTGTATTTCTTGGCAATTTCCAAATATCGTCTGTAGTAATCTTTAATAGCGTTGTAGCCTTTTTCATGTTTCAAAATATCGAAAGCAGCAAAAAAAGGAAGATCAAAACCTTGTAGAAAAACCAAAGTAGTTTCGAGTCCGCCATCTGTTAAAAACAATTCGGCTGAATCTGTTGGAAAAGTAGTTTTCATTTTCATCACAAATCATCATTAAACTATTAATAATCAACAAAATAACAATTCAAATATACAAAAAAAACCTCTTCACATATTTGTAAAGAGGCTGATTTATAATAAGTTAAAAACTGATTTTTAATTTAAAGCTTTAGAATTTTATTAAGTTCAAGAATTATTTTTCCTGTTGAAAATTCTTTTGGTGCTTTTGCTAATTTGGATGCTAAAAATACGGTTGAAATAGGTTTCAGATTCTTAAAAAGACCAATTGTATTCAGCATTTTTATGAGTTTTATCGAAACTTTTTCTGCCCAACGATCTGATCCTTCACGAATAAGCGGACCTGGTCTGAAAATAATATATTGCGGAAAATGAAGACTCTCGATATTTTCTTCCAGTTTTCCTTTCATCATAGAATAAAAAACATTGCTTTTTGATGAAGCTCCGTAAGATGAAACTAAAACTAAAGAATTTACATGATTTTCTCTGGCAATTGAAGCAAATTGCGCTGGAATGTCAAAATCGATTTTCCATTGTTCTTCTTTTGAACCAGCGTCTTTTAACGTTGTTCCTAAACAGGAAAAAAGAATATCTCCATTAATCAAATTTTTATAAGAATCTGGTTTAGAAAAATCAATAAGATGCTCTGTCAATTTTGGATGTGATTTACCTGTAGAACGTCTCACAAAAATGCAGACTTCAGAATAGTCATTATTTTCTAATAATAAATTGACTAATTCTTTTCCTGTGGCGCCAGTTGCTCCAATGATCAGTGCTTTCATAATTACCGCTTTTAAGAGTAAATATAATAATCTTTTTAATTGAAAAATCCCTTTTTACTAAAATAGCAAAAAGGGATTTTTTAAATATTTTATGGCAATTTTAAATTAATACATTCGTTTAACCGAAAGTTTATCTAAACAGAAATAAGCCGCCGTATTCATCCCATAAATCGGATCTGAATCTGTTGAAGCCATTTGAAAAACAAGATATTGAACATTTCCTAAAGCTTGAAGTTTATTTGCTGCAACACTTACCCAACCCGTTGGCATAACCAAAGATGATCCTGTATAATCTGCCAAAGTCTGCGTTACTGGATTAGTAATTGTTCCGTTTTCATCAACACCATAAATCAATAATTCAAAATGATCTCCTGAAGTAAAAGGCTGAGCAAATCCGTCTCCATATAAACAGCCATAATAAGGCCAAGGATGCATGTTGATTTTTAAACCTTCAACTTTGTAAACTCCAGTATTTCCAATTTTAATCCAGTTAGAAAAACCTGATTCCGAAAAAGTACTTCCTTCTGGAGAAACAGGATCTAAGTAACTAGACCAATAAGCCACAATATATGGATCTCCAGGTGTTCCTGGTGTTCCTGCTGAAGTAGTAGAAGAAGTTCCGAAACCGCTTCCTGCCATAGTCCCCCATTGATGAGGCACCCATCCGTCTGATCCGCCAGGACCTGTACCAGAACCATAATCTGTAATATCATTTACATTAGAAACAATAAATCCGTCCCAATAATTATAACCTGACGACGTTCCTGTATGCGAAAAAGTAAAAATATCTACATTTAAATTTGTGTTCGCAACATAAGTGTTTTCCCAATACTTACCTCCTGTTGTGGTTGTACCGCTGCTCAATAATGCACTTGTTAAATTAAGTGTTGTCGTACTTCCAATTGAAGGATCTGTAACAGCTGTTTTCGCAGTTTTAGATGTGGCTTTAAGTGCAGAATTAGCGCTTTCACTATTTAAAACATCATCATCATTGCTACAGGATGAAAATCCAAGCATTAGACCTAAGGTCAAAAAATAAACTACTTTTTTCATTATTTATAAAATTTAGGGTTAATAATCTTTTTACTGTTTCGAAAAATTCAAATCCGAAACCTCCTGAAAAATGCTCGTTAATAAATCATTGGCTCCTAATGCTGTAAAAGTTGGTACATACACTTTTACAAAATCAACTCCTGGCAAATGCACTTTTTTACCGTCTTTATCGACTGCCCAAGAAATATCTATTGAAGAATCTTTTATACCACCGTAACCCCAATCAAAAGTTCCAACATTGTAAGTTGTACCTGCACCATCACTAACATCTTTTGTTGATATAAATAATTTTGTTCCTTTTAAAGTATAAGAATCTCCTGCCCACGAAGGATAATAATTATTTCGTCTGCGGTTGTTAGTTCTTGTGATTGTTCCTGAACCATTTTTGTTATCTGTCCAAGGAAGATATGCTGTATCGTACTGCCAAGCTGCTGTACCTGCTACTGGACTTGCAGTTGCATTTGGTTTCTTGTATGTTATTTCATAATTTTTAACTGTCGTAGATTTATGATATTCACTTCCGGCAATTTCATACCATTCATTTTCATCGGCAATACCATTTTTATTAGCATCATAAGCAACAGCTATACTTACTGGAGAATATTTTACGGTTGCAGTACTTGCAGCCATTTGAACAACAAAATCACGTTTACCAAATGCGTTTACGACGGTATGATCAAAAGCTGTGACAATGTATCCTCCAAAAGTTCCTAGATTAACAGAACCTCCTTCATTTATACTGATTTGCGCCTGTTGTAGAGCCTCTTCTTTTGTAGTATAACTATCCATAAAATAGCTTGGAGCAGGTATAAATTCGATAAGCTTTAATGCTTTTGCTGTATAAGTTTTTCCAGTTTCTGAAATCGTAACTTTTGTAGAAGCTTGTTTTACAATTTTATCTACAGTTACTTTAAAATCTACTGTATAATCGGCAGATTTTGGTGTTATAAATAATAATGTTTTGCTGTCGCCAATAATCGAATCTTTTGCAACTCCATCTTTGCCCGTAACTTTAATTGACCATTGATATGCTGGCGTTTTTCCTTCTCCATTTTCGATTGTAACTTCTGGAGCTATTTCGATAACATTATATTTTTGTGCTGCAAAATCTGTAGCTAATTTTATAGCAATTACAGGATCTTTAACCTCTACAATTTCTTCTGGTTTTGAATCGTCATTACTGCAAGAATAAAAAGACACAAGAGCGGTTAGGATTAAACTATATTTTAAAAACTTTTTCATGGTCTTATTTATTTGCATGTTTTAGATTGTATTTTTTTACTATATGAAGATCTCCTGCACCTGCAAATACAGTTGCCATTGAAGATTGTTGCTGGCAAAGTCCCATTGGCTCGCTCACGCAATTGACTACTTTTATAAAATCGATTCCTGGAAGATTAGCTTTATTTCCGTTTTTATCTACCGCCCAATCAATATCAATATCTGGATTTATAGCATTTACATAACCCCATTCTGGTGGAGTTGAATACCATAATGTTGTTTGTCCCGCACGAGCTGTTTTAAAATCTACATCAAGTTTTAATCCTTCATAACTCACCGAAGTTTGTGATGCCCATAAAGGATAAAATTCTTTTTTACCTCTTGGTCTTGGCAGATAATATTTCTCTCCTTTACTATTTTCGCAATAAACATGTTCGTAATCTGTCCAAAGAGCACTTGAAGTTACCAAAGGTTCTCCTACTGCTTTTTTCTTATAAGTAATTTTAAAATCCTTTACAGTTGTAGATTTAGCATGCTGACTTCCGATGATTTCATACCATTCGTCTGCGTCTGGTTTTCCGTTTTTGTTTTTATCGTAAGCCACAAAAATTAATCCTGGCGCGGGCGGATTTGCCTTTGTTCCCGTCGGGTTTGTAACATCTCCTCCGTAAACTCTAAAATCACTTGTTCCTGGAACATTTACCACAGTATGATCGAAACCTACAACAATAGAACCTCCAAAACCGCCTAAGTCTAATAAATAGCCAACATTAGTTTCATTGATTCTTCCTAAAGCCGTTTTTACTACATCTTCTTTCGTGTTTCCGTCTTTATGAATATCATTGGCAAACATTCCTGGTGCAGGATCAAAATCAAAAATGCGCGTGATATACGGACTGTAATTGGTAACTTCATTTTTTACATTAACAATCGTACTTTTTGTTCCTTTTTTATTTTCTACAGTTACGTTTAATGTAAATTCATAAGAACCCGCATAAATCGCTGTAAATCGTAAATCTTTCGTATTTCCAACAACAGAATCTGTTACTTGATTTACTGGATTTTTAGTCATAATCCATTCGTATTTTGCCGTTGCACCAGCGTCTGAAGCCGTAATATCTAAAACCGTAAAGGTTGGCGTTTCATACTTTTCCTGAAGCGTAATGGCAATTACATTCGCGTTTTCGTCTTTGTCATCACTGCTGCATCCGATAAAGGCAAATGCAAATGCGAGCAATAAAAATTGGGTAACATTTTTTTTCATAAACTGATTATAATAAATTGATTTGATACTAGTTAAATTTTATCTGGTTGGAATATTTTCTCCTAAAAGATGAAGATCGTTTGCTCCCATAATTTCGGTTGATGTTTCGCCAAGCCATCCCGCTTGCTGATTTAAGCCATTGCAAACTTTTACAAAATCTATTGCAGGAAGCTGTACCTTTTTCCCACTACTGTCAATTGCCCAATCAATATCTATTGCAGATTCATCGTCGTTGTTTGGAGCATTATCGGCATAACCGTATAAAAAGGCATATTGGACAAAGTAACTTCCGTTTCCGCTTTCGTCCACAGCATTATCAGGTAATCTTGTCCCTTTAAAAGTAATTGTAGCTTGATCTTTTTGCCATTTTGGCCAATATTCTAAAGAATGATTGTACGCATTATTTTGCGCTAGATAACCTTCTTTTCCTTGATTATCTTTCCAATAAATATATTCTAAATCGGTAAAAAGTACAGTTCCGGTTCCGCCACCTGGAACGGGTTTTTTATTCGGATCTGGTCTATGATACGTAATCTCATAATTGCGAATCGTCTTTTCCATTTTATGTCCTCCGCCTTCAATTTCGTACCATTCATCATCTGGAAGTCCGTTTTTGTTTTTATCGTACGAAACCATAATGACGCCCGCTTCGCTGCTTCCACCTCTCAATCCCGAATTTGGATTCGGATTGGCATCTGCCCAAAAAGCATTTCCTAAAACTCTAAAATCACGTCTGCCTTTTAAGTTTACAATGCTATGATCAAAACCAAAAACTACATAACCGCCAAATGCACCAAGCGAAATAAGATCACCGTTTTTCTTTGCCAAATACGAATTCGCCCTCGTCAAAATTCGATCAGCCGAATCACCATCATTTGCCACGGGAAGATCATTTACAAATTGTCCTGGCGCTGGTTTAAATTCGAATACTTTTGAGATATAACTTTTTAACTCAGAAGTTTCTGTAGTGACTACAACTGTAACTTTTTGATTCTTCGTAGTTCCTTTATCTGTAATTGCTACATTGAATACGTAAGTTCCTTCTGCCGCCGCCGCAAACAAAGCTTCTTTTGAAGTTGTATTGACCAAAGAGTAATTTTCAGAAGAAACCGTTTCAATTGTCCAATTGTAAACCGCATTTGCACTGGCATTTGTTTTTGCATTTAAAGTAACAATCGAAAAGCGATTTGTTTTATACTCGGTGGTTTGCGGCTCTTCTCCACCCGATTCAGTTCCATCGTTCCCGCCTGAACAGTTTGCAAGGGTTATCGTCAAAAAAACGAATGCTAATAATCGACAGTATTTAAAAAATCTTTGATTCATATTTTTATTTTTTGGTTATAAAAGCAATATGCGCGGGAATATTTCCTGCTGTAGTTTTCCATTTTAATTTTCCATCGGGCGTAAAACAATAGATATATCCCGTTACGACATAATTTTGAGCATCGGTTATGTAGATTTCTTTGGTTTCTGGATTTACCTGAAGTCCGTACGGAATCATGATTTTTTTGTCTGTTCCGTCGGTAATAATTTTATTGCTTATTATTTTCTTGGTTTTGGTATCGAAAATTCCGTACGTAATTTTATTGCTGTTCGTGAGATAACTCCAAGAAACACTATAGTAATAAAGTAAATCATCAACCAAACACATTCCTAAAGCAGGAATATCGAGTTGCATTTTCTTCTCGTCTGTTTTGGTATCAATTACAAAAAGATTCGATGGCGTGTTATAATAATCTCCTCTTGAACTCACATAAATATCACCGCGACTGTCAATTTCCATACTGTACAAATTGATGCCAACATCGATTTTTTTTATTTCTGTGAAAGTTTCTAAATCGATAACCGAAACGGTTCTATCATAATTTGGAACTCTGTAACCACCAGAATTGGCCACATATAATTTCCCGTTATGAACGACCATTTGTTCAGGCTGATAACCGACGTTTACCTTTCTTTTTATTTCTAATGAAGTTGTATCAATTTCGGCAACAAAACCAATTTCAGCATTCGGATTAATCGCAACTGGTCCAGAAAACGAACTCACATATGCTTTGTCTTTATAAAAAGTCACATAACGGCAATTCGGAATATCAATTTTCGTGATTCGTTTTGCTGTCCATTTATCTAAAACTTCTACTTTGTTCGAAACATTAATTACGGCATAGACTTTATTTCCATAAATCTGAATATCGTTTCCAACATCGCCCAACTCTTTTACAACATTTGGATTTCTTTCAGAATAAACATCGGTTGTATAATTTCCTGTTCTGTAATTAAAAACGTCAATACTCGCTCGATTCATTCCCATATTCCCTTCGTTGAGAAGATAAAAACCTTCAATATTTCCATCACTTCTCGGTGCGGCGACACTCACATCTGAAGAAAGAAAAACGGTTTCATCTTCTCTGCAAGAAACTAGAGAAGAGATAATAAATAAGCTAAATACTATTTTTATAATGTTCCTTTTCATAACTCAAAACCAATTATAAATTTGAATGTTCTTCCGGGCATCGGATAATTGTAAATCACTTCATATTGCTGATTGAATGCATTATTGACTTCAACTGTCGCATTCAATTTATAAGTATTAAAAGTGAATGCTTTCTGAACTGCCAAATCGTGCGTGTACCAAGGTTGTACTTCATTTACTTTGATATTATTGACGTTTCCGTTATAGCGTTTTCCAACGTAAATAAAACTGTAGTTGAAGTTCCAAGATTGATAACCTGCATTTAAAATTCCAGAACCGCTGTGCCAAGGCGTGTAAGGAATCTGATCGCCATAAGAAGACATTTCTAAACCTGAAATTTTGGTAAAATCCTGACTTTGAGAATAGGTATAAGTCAAATTTGCGGTAAGATTCACTTTATCAAAATGCGTTGCCATATTTACAACCGTTTCAATTCCTTTTCCTTTTACTTGTCCGATATTCGTCATCATCCAGCGGAATAAATTCCCTGTCGGCGCAGCTACAATTTTGTCTTTTGTATTGGTATAATAACCATCTGCCTGAATCGAAAATTTGTCTAGAAAACTATCTTTTACAGAAAAATTATAAGTAAAACCAACATCGTACTGGTTCATATATTCTGGTCGTAACGTACTCGAACCGACCATTGTATAATACAAATCATTGAAAGTTGGCATTCTGAAAATGCGTTTAGCAAAACCCCTTAAATTGAAATCGTATTTTTTAAAAGGAGTATAACCCAGAAATAAAGCAGGCGTCATTTCGGTTTTGTTCGGTGCTTTAGCATTGAATTTTACTTCTTCGATAACGCGAGTTGCAAGTATATTTCCTAAAACTTTAAAACCTTCATATCGATACGAACTTGCCAGAGAAACAAGCGCCGTGTAACGCTGCGGAAAAGAAAATTGCGTTTCGATTCCTCTTCTGGTTGCATTCAATTTATTGTATTGAAAATCGGTTGACAGCGAAACATCCCAAGTAGGTAAAATGCTGTACATATTTACGGCAGAAAAATAAGCTTCCTGCTGAAAATAACTATCGTCAGATTGTGCGCCTTCTGTTACGGTTTCTCCTAAAACATTTGTTGTGTCTCTAGCAATATAATGCGTGTAATCGTACGCAAATTTTCCTTTTACTTGAAACTTATATTTCTCAGAAACGTCTTTTGTTAAAAAGGCTTGTCCGAAAAAATTCTTATCAAATTGCCTAAATCCGTCTCTAAATTTATTCTCTACGATTGCACCTGGTGCGCCTCTTTCAGAATCATAATAGTACACTTTGGCGTCCCAAGTACCTTTATTTATTTTTCCGTAAACACCAGATTCAAATCGTAAAGCTTCAATATCGCTGTTCCATCGCGTTGCGGTTGTGTCGTATGCAACGCTTCCATCTTGATTTTTTCTTTTGTATCTAAATTTATACTGTCCGTTCGATTTGATGTATTCTGAACTGACACTCATACTAACTTTATCACTCAATTTTTGTTCCCATCTAAAAGAAGGATCATTATAATTGATGGACATTGTTTTGTAACGAATGAGAAGATTTGTCTTTTTTGAACCCACAAAAACAGGACGTTTTGTTTTTAGATAAATGGCTGAAGCCGAAGCAAAATCTTTAGCCGATTGAAAAATTTCGCTTTTTTGACCATTATACATTGTCAAAGATTCCATATCGTCAAGCGAATATTTTCCTAAATCTGTAACTCCGTTTTGAGCATTTCCGAGCTGGATTCCGTCATAGAAAACACCAACATGATGGGTTCCCATGTTCCGAACGTCAACGGTTTTTAAACCGCCGACACCGCCATAATCTTTAATTTGAGTTCCAGCAAAATAGCGAAGCGCGTCTGCCACATTATGACTTGCCAGTTTTTCGAGCAGAACACCCGAAAGACTTTGTACGGGAATAACTTCCTGATACGGTTTTCCTTTTAAAATAACTTCTTTTAAAACACGAGAACTATCAGTTACTACTTGAGAATGAAGCAGAAACGGAACAACTATTAAAAAAGCAGCAAATAAAGTTTTTTTCAAATTACACATCACGATTGAATTAAATCAACTTTCAGTGATGCAGTAATTACATAAACGTAGAATCGTTCCCACTATATAATAGCAGGTTACCAATCTTTGTCATCAACTTCATACCACGAAAGTTTTAAACTATGTGATCGTGGCAGGTCTCCTGACTTGTTCCATCTTTAAACGGCCTTCTCACCCCGCAAAGCGGGACAATGGCATTAGTAAATGTTTAAAGACTTTGTGTAGAACTTACAGTAGCGGGTCTGTTCAGGATTTGCACCTGATTCCCTTTTAACTATTTTTTCTGACGAAAAAACAGACCAAAATCAGCCGCAAATATAGGACGCATAAAATGGGTCTGCAAGTTCGAAAGAACTTTTTTACAAAATAAAAGGTTTATCGTGTTGTATAAAAGGAGTTTTAAACATCATAAATATTTCTCGATCAAAGTTTTAATTTCAGGCGTAGAAGGTCTTGGCGCATCTTTATGAATAATCTTTCCGTCTTTTCCCAATAACACATAACGCGGAATTGTAGTCACATTTATTTGTTTTAATAACTCGTCTTTTTCAGATTTTGCAATTAAAACACTATTTTCTTTGTTTAAAATATCTTTGTAAACGTCCATTGCTTTTTTCCAAGAGTTTGCACTTTTATCAATAGAAATAAATACAAAAGCAACATCGGTATATTTATCCATTAATCGTTTTTCGTCTGGAAATTCTTCTCTGCAAGGCATACACCAAGAAGCCCAAAAATCTATCAAAACCAATTTTCCTTCATGTTTTTTAATTATTTCTTTTAAAACTAAAGGTGTTTGGGCAGGTATTAATTCATTTTCAACATTAGCTACAAAAGTCTGATTTTTACAATATTTCCTAAATATTTCTAATGCTTTTGGATCAAAAGGAACTTTCTGATCTCGAATACTTATTGGATAATAAATGGTCGAATACAATAAATAATCTACAATATTTTGGTTATAGAAGATTTTAGAAATAAATTCCATTTCACCAGAAAGACTTTTTTTCAAACCCAAAACTTTCATACTTTTTTGAACATAATTCTGAAGAAGTTCGCGGTATTTATCTACATCGAGCAATGTATCAGCTTGATCAAAACTTTCTTCTATCGCCTTAAATGCGTTTGGACTTATAGTTTTTTCTTCTAATTCATTATATAAAGTCAAACTCCAATAAGTAGCAGAAAGATAATCGTAGAATTCTCTTGAGAGTTTATTCTCTTTATAATACGCCTCTAATAATTCCTTTTCTTTTATATAATTTTTATCAAAGTAAGTATTCATCTTTTGCGATGCGATAATAATCTTCAATTGATTATAATTTGGAAGATTCTTAATTGATCCATATTTTTCAAAAGATTCATTTAAAAATTCAGATTCAGATTTACGAATCGGATTCGACGCACAATAATAATGGATTAAACCAGCCGCATCAATATCAAATTCTATCGTTTCATTGGGAGAAGCATAAATAAAAGTTCCTCTATTAATGTCATTAGAAAATACGATAGAATTATTGTCAACTTTTAATTCTCTATTCTTTACGCTAAGAACCGCGCGATCGTAAATATTTTCTCTTGATTGAGAAGTTAGATTAATAACAACTTCTTTATCTCCAACATATTTTATAGTAATCTGCTGTGCAAATAATGGAATTGAAATCAGTAAAAATAAGAGAATACTTTTGAGTTTAGACATTGAAATTTGGTTGGTTTAGTTAGCAAATTAAAACTTCAAAGCATTTATGTTCAACACTTTAAAGAGTAATCAAAAATAACTACTTTATTCTCATTTACAAGAATATTCTTAATTATTTTTAAATTAAAGATCAATTATAAATTCTTGGATAATTTGGTTAGCTTAACTTAATATCGTAATATTGCAATATTAAATTATAATAAAAAATGGGAGCTACTAAAACTGAACATTTTACAGACGCACAAAATCAGATTGCAACAATAGCAAAAGCTTTGGGACATCCTGCCAGAATTGCCATTTTAGAATATTTATTAAAAGTAAATGAATGCATTTGCGGCGATATTGTAAATGAACTTCCCCTTGCCCAACCGACTGTTTCTCAGCATTTAAAAGAACTTAAAAATGCTGGAATCATCAAAGGAAACATTTCAGGAAATTCCATTTGCTATTGTATTGACGAAAAAGCTATCGAAATCTTAAACACGTATTTCTTAAACATTACTCAAAATCTTTCAAAATCAAAATGTTGCTAAAACATTTTTTTTGATTCATTATATCGCAATATTGCAATAAACAAATAAAAATAAAAGAGATGAAATTATCAGAAGTAAAACAGCTTTTACCAACATTAGAAAATGTTGAATTTCAATTAGAAAACGGAACTTTTGTTCCCGAACATTTCCACGTTACAGAAGTTGGGATAATCAAAAAGAACTTTATAGACTGCGGCGGAGTTATTAGAAATGAAGAAGTTGTAAATTTTCAGCTTTGGGATGCAGATGATTTCGAACATCGTTTGAAACCTAATAAACTATTAAACATTATTACACTTTCTGAAGAAAAACTAGGTATTAAAGACTTAGAAATTGAAGTCGAATATCAAAACGAAACTATCGGAAAATATGATTTAGCTTTTAATGGTAAAAACTTTGTCCTTAAAAACAAAACAACAGCTTGTTTAGCACAAGATTCTTGCGGAATTCCTGTAGAAAAACAGAAAATAATTTTAAGAGAATCGACAGATAAAACGTCTTGTTGTTCGCCAAATTCAGGATGCTGTTAAGCAATGAAAGCTAAAATCATAAAATATAAAAAACCAATTATTATTACCACATCTGTAATTGTGCTACAGCTTATTTTTGGGTTCGAACCTAAATTCTGTATCATAAATCTGATTTGGTTATTTGTTTAAACTATGAAAATGAAAATATTAATACTTTGTACAGGAAATAGCTGCAGAAGTCAGATTGCAGAAGGTTATTTAAGATATTTTGCTGGCAATAAAGCCGAAGTTTACAGCGCAGGCGTAGAAACACATGGCGTAAATCCGAAAGCAATTTTGATAATGAAAGAAGACGGAATTGACATTTCCAATCATACTTCAAATCATATCGATGAATACGCTAATATCGATTTTGATTTTGTGATTACTGTTTGTGATAATGCGAAAGAAAGATGCCCTTTCTTCCCGACAAAAGCACAAAAATTTCATTACAATTTTCCAGATCCCGGAAAAGCAACTGGAACCGATTCTGAAATTGAAACACAATTTAGAATTGTTAGAGATTTAATAAAAGAATATTGCAGAAATTTTGTTGATGAAAATATAGCTTAAAAGTTATTTATCAAACCACTTTTGATTAAAAGTGGTTTTTTTATTGATTTTCAACTTCTTCAATTAAATTTTGAATAACAATTTCAGTAGAAACAGCTGGATAACCGTTAATCGATTGTCCTGCCCAAATACTTACAAAATCAGAATTTTTCTGCGATTTAGAACTTTTTCTCAAATCAGCAGTTAATTTATTTTGATATGGATAAGGGAGAATAAATTCAGAATTTTCAATTTCTTCTATAAAAGCATTTCTAATTCCGCGCGCGTATCTGCCTGAAAAACTTTTGGTTAAAACGATTTCATTTTCTTTTAATTTTCTAAGGCGCTGTTTTTCAAAATCCATCAAAGCACTTTCAGGCGTTCCTAGAAATAAACTTCCAATCTGAAAACCATTTGCTCCCAAAGTTTTAGATGCTAGCAAAGTTTTAGCATTATAAATTCCTCCCGCATAAATAATAGGTACATTTATATTATCTGCTACTTGCGAAAGCAATGATAATCCTCCAATTTGCGGAATCGTTTCTTCTAAAAAACTTCCACGATGTCCTCCTGCTTCAATTCCTTGAACGCAAACAACATCAATGCCACTCTTCTCCAAAACTATAGCTTCTTCAACAGACGTGCAGGTTCCGATTAGAATTACATTGTTTTCTTTTAAAAACCCAATACTTTTTTCATCTAAATTTCCAAAAGTAAAGCTTACAATTTTGCAATTTTCGAAGATAATCGCTTCAATCTGATCATGATAATCTGTTAATTGAATTTCGTTTATATCTGGAAAATCAGCTATAATTTCGTTCTTCTCTGTAATTTCTATTAAATACTTTTTCGTTTGATTATATTTCTTTTCTAATTCTGGTGTTATTGCATCAATTTTATTCACAAAAATATTTACTGCAAAAGGCTTGTCGGTAAGTTTTTTAGTTTGCTTAATTAATTCGATACATTTTTCTGCTGGAAGATCTCCAAGCGCAAGTGATCCTAATGCACCAGCGTTAGAAGCTGCCGCAGTCATTTCTGGAGTTGTAACGCCTAACATTGGCGCTTGTATTATCGGATAATCGACTTTAAATAAATCTGTTATAATATTTTTCCATTCCATAATTGGTTATTTTTTTTCGAATAAATAATTAGAAAAAAAACTTTATTCGCATAATTTCAATAATCTATAAAGATAAGCCACATTCATAATAAAACATTTAATTTTAATAAAAACAGAAGTTAATTTTTCGACAATTAATTCATAACAATGCAATAATTCGTTTTATAAAATGTTTATATATAAAAGATTATGATGCATCTAATCTTATAAAAATCATATCCCTCAAGATTAATATTATAGAACATGAAAAAAATATTTTTGATAATCGCCGTTGCTACTTTTTCATTGCAGGGATTTTCACAAGAATTGAACAATAAATTCAAAACTATCCCGACAAAAGACGCTAATAAAAAAGAAGTTATTCCGCCGAAAGAAGAAGCGCCAAAAGAAAACCCGCCTGCACTAGTAGAAAAACCTGCGCCATTGCAGGTTAATCCAGATGAACTTTTTAAAGACACCAATCTTTACAAACAAGAATCAAATGTAGAAGGAATCTACTATAGAAGAAATCAGTTTTTAGGAAATGTTAATACCAATGCGGTTACTTCTACAGTTATGTATCGCGATGCAGCCTTTGTAGACGGCGATAAAGTAAAAGTATATTTAAACGATAAAGTTATTGAGCCAGAAGTTTCTTTAGATGGTGAATTTAAAAGCGTTAAAATCAATTTAGTAAAAGGAATCAATAAAATTGATATTGAGGCCTTAAACGAAGGTTTTGCTTCTCCAAATACAGCCGAATTTAAAGTTATCGACGACAAAGGCGCTGTGATTTCTGCCAGCGAATGGAATGTTGGTACAGGTTACAAAGCTGTAATTGTATTAGTTAAAGAATAATTTTTGAACAGAGAAATCGTTTGAAATCATAAAAAACACTTAAAACTGCTGACTTCAGCAGTTTTTTTCTTGTATATATGTAGTTAACTACGTAGTTTTGTACCTATATTTAATTTTGAACAAAAAATGAACATTCAGCCTATACAAAACGAATATGAAAATGAAATCGTAGATTTGATTTTAAACATTCAACAAAAAGAATTTAACGTTCCTGTTACATTAGAAGATCAACCTGATTTATTGGATATTGAGAACTTTTACTTCAAACCTGGCGGCACTTTTCTTGGTGCATTCATCGAAGGAAAATTAGTAGGAACTATTGCTTTAGTAAAATTTAACGCCGAAGCAGCCGCCATCAGAAAAATGTTTGTTAAGAAAGAATACAGAGGAAAAGAATTTCAAATTGCACAACAATTATTAGAGCAATTAATCGCATACAGTAAAGAAAACGGAATTAAAAACTTATATTTAGGAACGGTTACTATTCTGCAAGCCGCTTTGCGTTTTTACGAAAAGAACAATTTTGTTACCATTGCAAAAGAAGCGCTTCCAGCTGATTTCCCTTTAATGAAACCTGATAATGTGTTTTGCCATTTACAGTTAAACTAAAAAGAAATGAATATAATTGATGAAATCGGCATTTTGGCCATATCAACACGATTACAGCGTCTTAGCGAGCAATTACGCAAAGATGGAGCCCTGATTTACAAATCTTTTGATATTGATTTTGAGCCAAAATGGTTTCCTGTAATTTATACTTTGCATATAAAAGAAATGCTAAGTGTCGTCGAAATTGCCAATGAAATTGGCTACAGTCATCCTTCAACCATAAGTTTGTTGAAGGAATTGGAGAAACAGAAACTCATCAGTTCTAAAAAAGACAAATTAGACGAGCGAAAAAGATTAATCATTCTAACTCCAAAAGGAAAAGAATTGGTCACTAAAATGCAGCCTGTCTGGCAAGTAATGAAAAAGGCTTTAAACGAAATCACCGACAATCAAAATAATCTTTTGAAAGCGATTGAAGAAGCCGAACAAAAATTGGCTTCACAAGGATTTTTTCAAAGAATTTCTGAAACCAAAAGCTAATTTATTCTTTCCCTGTAATCTTTTTTCGGTGATTATATCCCCATTTTGCCAAAGAATCAATTACTTCTTTTAAAGTATGTCCATATTCTGTCAATTGATATTCAACAGTTATGGGTTGTGTATTCAAAACAGTTCTATTTACAAGCTGATTTTCTTCTAGATTTTTCAGTTCACGGCTTAACATTTTTCCAGAAATCCCTTCTACTTCACGAAGCAGATCGGTAAATCTTAATGTATTAAAACACAAAGAAGCAATTATCGAAATTTTCCATCTTCCGTTTAAAATATACATAGCATCATGCACCGCCAAAATATGTTGCGTGCATTTTTTAGGATCGTGTTTCGGCTCTTTTATCATGTTCTATTAGTGAGTTACCTCGATGTTACAGTTACTTTTGGTAATCGGATGACAAAAATACACTTAAAGTAATTACATTTGGATAAATTTTAATCAATAAAATAAAAATGGCCTTAATAGATGCACTAAAGTGGCGTTACGCTACAAAAAAAATGAACGGACAAGCTGTTCCGCAAGAAAAAGTAGATTATATTCTTGAAGCTGCAAAATTGGCACCTTCTTCATCTGGATTACAACCATACAAAGTTTTTGTTGTTACCAATCAAGATTTAAAAGAAAAAATTAGAGCGGTAAGTTTTGATCAAAGTCAAGTTACAGATGCTTCTCACGTTTTAATTTGGGCCGCATGGGACGGATACAGCATTGAAAAAATTTCTTCTGTATTTGAAAGAACTACCACCGAAAGAGGAATTCCTGCTAGCGCAATGGACGAGTACAAACAAAGACTTTGGGGAATGTACGAACCTCTTGGACAAGAATGGCATGCGAACCACGCGGCAAGACAAGCTTATATTTCTTTCGGTTTAGCAATCGCTGCCGCTGCAGAACAACAAGTTGATACAACGCCAATGGAAGGTTTTATTCCTACAGAAGTTGATAAGTTGTTGGGTTTGAACGAACTTGGTCTTAAAAGTGTTTTAGTTTTACCTCTTGGTTACAGAGATGAAGCAAACGACTGGTTGGTAAACTTGAAAAAAGTAAGAACACCACAAGAAGAATTTATTACAGAAATCAAATAAATAAAAATATTTTTCTTTGTTAAAAAGCTTTTGAAATCGCAAATAAAACGGTTTCAGAAGCTTTTTTGTTTTAGATATTTCAGTTTTCAGTCCTAATAAATTTAAATTTTATAAAAGCTTGAAAATAGAATAAAATCGAAGTATATATTTTTAACAGTTTCAATAAAAATAGGTACAAATAACGGATAATTATATAATATGTTATAACTAATTTTGTCCAATCCAAAACAATTCAATCTTAATTACAACACATTAAAATCCTACAATTATGTCAGATTTTTTAACTCAATTTGGTGAAGACCTAAAGAAAAACGTCCCAGGTTTTATCGCAGTTTCTGTAGCTGAAATCGCAAGCGGAATGTCATATTACTCACAATCAGTTGTTGCAGATTTTGATCCCGAATTAGCTTCGGCTTATAATCTTGAAGTGGTTAAAGCAAAAATGAATGCTATTAAGGCTCTAAACCTACAAGGACAAGTTGTAGACAATATTATGATTACGCTAAGTTCTCAAATGCACATTATCGATGTGTCTGAAAATCAGCAGTATTTTATTTATTTAGCCGTAGATTCAACTAAAGCCAATTTAGGAATGACAAAATCTATCTTGAATAAATACAAGAAAGAAATCGCAACAAAATTGTAATACCTGTAATTTTTTGCCCCTTGAAGAGGAATGTTCTATTTTGAATGTTTCTCTTTATTTTTTTTACAACGGTTTTAAACTTCAGTAAAATTTATATATTTAGAAACTGAAAAAGAAACTGCTTAAATGGAACTACGCGCCTATTTCGAAAAATACCCAGACGAAGCCACTTGTATTGAAGAACTCAAGGACAAGCGCTTAGAAAATGGTATTATTTGTAAAAAATGCGGACACGACCAACATTCTTTTAGACGAAATGATTTAAAATTTCAATGTAGAAAATGCGGAAGCCGAATTAGTCTTCGATCTGGAACCGTAATGGAAAACTCCAATTTACCAATACGTTATTGGATGATCTGTATTGAATTAATGACATTAACTCATAGAAAAATGTCAATTCTCAAAATCCAATATCTTTTAGGACATAAACGTTACGAACCAATTTGGTTGATGGTGCAAAAAATACGTTTAGTTATGAAAATTAGAGACGAAAAATACCGCCTTAGAGCTTATTCTGAATTTGACCCCGAATTTCTTCAGAAAATTGACAAATTGGCTTTAGAGAAAAAGAAAGTTGTTAATGGTTGATGGTGGAATGCCTTGAAATTTTTGTAAAAAAAAGCCACAGATTAAAAGATTAGAATGATTTTTAAATCAACTTTCTTCTTTTAATATATGGCTCTAAACTTATGATAAAACTTGATGCAGGCTTCGACTTCGCTCAGCCTGACAATCAATTGCAATTTATAATTAAGAATTACCCGTCAACAATCAACAATCAACAATCAACCGTCGACAATCAACAATTAATCATTAACAATTAACCATCAACAATCAACTATTTTTTCTTATTCTTCTTAGCTTTAGATCTTTTCGCTTTCTTTTTAGCGATTTTTTTTGCTTTAGCTTTATCTTTAGCTTTTTTAGCTTTGTCTTTCTTTTTCGCTTTTGCTTTTAGTTTTGCTTTTTTAGCTTTTTCTTTCTTAGCATCTTTTGCTTTCTCTTTTCTTTTAGCTACAGCCTTTTTCTTTTTCAATTTCTCTTTTTTCTCAGCTAGCTGTTTTTTCTCTTTTTCTTTCATCTTTTTCTTTTTCTTATCGTTTTTAGATTTGTCTTCGTTTTGTTCTTCAGTATTTTCTTCTGATGAAACTACTACTTCTTCAGTTTTTTCCTCCTCATTAACTTCTTCTCCAACAACAGTATGTTTTTCAACTACTTTTTTAGGAGCTCTTTTAGTTTTTGGTTTAGATGCTGGAGTTTCAGTTGCAACTGATTCCGTTTCTTGGTTTTGAGCTGTGTTTTGCTCATTTTCATCAGTAGAGATAACTGGATTTGCATTTACCTCCTGATCGATTTCATTAGTAAGCACTTCTTCTGCCATTATTGTGTTAATTTTAAGAAATTGATTAAATTAATTTTAGTAATTACAAATTTTTAATGTTATTAAATCATTAAATTAACATCAAAAAATAATAAACAAAGATAGACTGAAAAACCTATTCGCCAATGTTAAGTTTTTCATTCGAATTAAAAAACCGACATAAACAACTAACAAACAACACATTACCCAATGTTAAGTTTTTACTTCTTAAATTTCCATAAAAGAAGTCATCGTTTTAAGCCATTAGAAAGCAACCGAATTTCATTTAAATGTTATTCTAGTTTTAAAATTTCGGCTTAAATTCGTTGAAAAGTGTTTCAAAATTACTTTTTATTAACATGTACGAAAACTTAGAATACAAATCCGTTGAGCCAAATCAAAGTCTTTCTGACTTCGTGGATCGTTTTTGGTGCATGAAAAATAAATCAGATCAAGCGTTGGAAACAATTGGTTTGCCCGACGGAAGAATTGATTTGTCTTTAATTCAAACCAATGAAAAACCTTTTGAAATTAGACTTTTAGGTTTGGGAACTCAACAGTACGAAAAAGGAATAATTCCCGCCAACAGCCTTACTTTTGTAATCAGTTTTAAACTTCCTGCTGTTGAATATATTTTTCACGAAAGTATTGCAACGCTTTTAAATTCAGGAAAAATACTTGAAAATGACTTCTGGAATTTCAATAAAACTGATTTACAAAATTTTGAATTGTTCTGCGAAAAAGCTTCACTAAAAATTCAATCTTTATTGGTAAAAGAAATCGATAACCGAAAACAAAAACTATTCAAACTGATTTACGAAACAAACGGAGCGTTGACTGTAAAAGCATTTTCAGAACAATCAAATTGGAGCAGCCGACAGATAAACCGTTATTTTCAGCAGTATTTCGGAATTTCATTAAAAGAATATTGTTCTATTCTTCGTTTTCGAGCTTCATTAGAACATATTGCAAAAGGAAAATTATTTCCAGAAGAAAATTTTTCAGACCAAACTCACTTCATTAAAGAAATTAAGAAAATTTCAGGTGCTCTTCCTAAAGAATTATTCCAAAACAAAAATGACCGATTTATACTATTATCGGCGCTTTCATCCCAATAATTTTGTCGCATAGATTTTAAATAACAAAACTATGCTTTTAGAAAATAAACAAGTTGCCATAATTGGCGGCGGAATGGGCGGTTTAATTTTAGCCCGTCTTTTGCAAATGCAAAACGTAAGTGTAAAAGTTTACGAAAGAGATCAAAACGAAGAAGTTAGAGTTCAAGGTTCTCCTTTAGATTTACACGAAGATTCGGGTTTAAAAGCCATGAAACAAGCTGATTTATTAAAAGAATTTTACGCCAACGTTCGCACAAACGCGAGTAAAGCGCGAATTGTCAATAAAGATTTTGAATTGAAATTTGATGAGCATTCAATTCAAAAAAACCATTCGGAATCAAATTCAAATTCGAATAAAAATTCACTTCAAGACATTTCGAAACCTCGCCCAGAAATTGATCGATCGGAACTTCGAAGCATTTTATTGCATTCCCTTTTACCTCAAACCATTGTTTGGGACAGTCAATTTCTTTCTATGGAAAAAGAAAATAACGGCTGGCGATTGCATTTTAAAAACGAAACCAACATTTATGCCGATTTAGTGATTGCTGCTGATGGTGCCAATTCTAAAGTCCGTTCTTATTTAAATACTCCAAAACCAATTTATTCTGGAATTACAATGTTAGAAGGAACTATTTATAATGCAAAAGAAAATGCGCCACATCTTTTCGAATTTTCAAAAGGCGGAAAAGTATTAGCTTTTGGAAACGAACAAACTATTATGTACGGCACAAAAGGAGACGGTTCGCTGATGTTTCTTTTAAGCAGTAAAATTCCAGAAAACTGGATTACAGAAAGCAATTTAGATTTTAAAAACAATCAAGAAGTTTTTGAATGGTTTAAAGAAGTCTACCAAGAATGGAGCCCAAAATGGGATGAACTTTTATTAAGCAAAGAATTGTATTTTATTCCGCGTCCGCAATATTATTTTCCTTTGAATCAGACTTGGAAAACACAAGGAAATCTCACGATGATTGGCGATGCCGCACACAGAATGCCTCCGTTTGCTGGAAAAGGCGCTAATCTTGCGATGTGGGATGCTTTGGAACTTTCAGAATATTTAACAGGAAATCAATTTAAAGACATTAAAACTGCTATTGCTGGATTTGAAAATAGAATGTTAGAACGAGCTGCAGAAGCTACAAAAGACACTTTAACAAATGGAGAGCAATTGCATTCAACAGATGCTTTAGAAAGGTTGCTCGCTATCTTTAATCGAACACAGTAATTATCCTTTTCTATTCTTAAGCCAATTATCAATAGGTTCAATAGCTGTGTTTATCCCAATAACTAAAAATGTGCAAATCATGGCTTCAACAAAATAACCTGAAGCAGCGATACTTCCAATCGCTGCGCTGCACCAAATGGTAGCCGCAGAATTTAAGCCGTGTACATTGTCTCCTTCTCTAAAAATAACGCCCGCACCTAAAAATCCAACTCCCATAACAACTTGAGCGGTGATACGCGTAACATCTATATTGGCTTCGGTTTCTCCAACTTTTATGGATAATAAAACAAAAGCCGCTGCACCAATTGCAACAAGCGTATTGGTTTTTAGTCCCGTTTCTTTATGATGCCATTGTCTTTCAAAACCAATAATTAGTCCGGCAATTGCTGCCACTACGAGACGCGTTAAGAATTCTGTTGTACTCAAGTTATTATGTTTTTAGCATTATTGAAGTTTAACACACAACCATTCGCCTTTTACAATCAATTTATCATCAGAAAAAGCTTCACCAGATTGTTTGATCAATTTTTCGCTTACGCGGATGTTTTTCACTACAAATTTAATTAGTTTTCCAAATTCAACACCCGTAAAAAATTCAATATTATCTAGACTTACCAAACCAAAAACGCCATCGGCAAGTCCTAATAATTTTACGCCTGCGCCGCCGCATTGTGCCATTGCTTCTATTAAAATGGTTCCAGGCACAAAATTAAAATCTGGAAAACTTCCCTGAAGCCAAGCGTCTTCTTGCGTAAAAGTTTTCAATCCTATAATGGTTTCTGTAGTATAAGATATAATTTCGTCAACAAATAAAAATGGAGCTCTGTGCGGAATTAAATCTTCTATTTTTTGATTCATTGCATTTATTTTGCAACAATTTACGAATCTGATTTCACATAGACAAAGTTTTAAATCATGTGTCTGTTAAATAGCTCTTTCTTAAACTGCAAAAAAAAAGAGATGTCCAAACATCTCTTTTCCCGTTATTAACTCTAAAATCAATTTTACTCTTGCAATAAGCTGAAACTTTTCGCATTTGCTTTGATTTTATTTCCTTCAAAATCAATATCAATAATGGCTGCTTTTCTTGGAGAAACGCCGTTGTTGCTGTAATGCGCATGCAAAACATATTTCATTTTTCCATTTTTATCATAAAAAACATCACCGTGTCCTACTCCATTTATTCCCACATCTTTACGACTGATTATCGGGCTGTCAGCAGCTTTTTCCCAAGGACCAAGCGGACTTTTAGCGGTTGCATAACCAACTGCATAATCAGGATTTCTAAAATCGTTTGCAGAATAAATCATGTAATACAAACCGTTATGTTTTAATACTGTAGGACCTTCTGTAACGGGCCAACTCACATTTTGTGTGTTTTCCCAAGGTAAAGTTCCAGAAATGCATTCCGTTAAAGTTTCCGGCTTAATACTTTTTAGATCATCATTGATTTCTGCCACAAAAATTCGGTTTCCATTGGTTAAACGAACATGATACAGGTATTTTTTCCCATCTTCATCAATAAAAATAAACGGATCAATCTGATTTCCTGTTTTAATAATTGGCTCATTAAATTCGTTTTTAAATGGCCCTAACGGACTATCGCTAACGGCAACTGCAATATTTTCATTTGCTGTATAAATCATATAAAATTTATTATTGTATGAAAGAACCTGAGGCGCCCAGAAACCTTTGTCTCCGAAAGTATCTCCTTTTTTCAGAGCAAGGCCATTTTGAGCACCGGCAGGACCTTTCCACGCTTTTAAATCAGAAGAAGTATAGACTTGAAAACCTTCTCCAATTGGAGTATCTCCACTTGTTGTTCCGTACAAATAATACAATCCGTTGTTGTAAAAAATCGTCGGATCTGCCAATAGAATAGGTTTAGATTTTGATTCTTTTGGTTTATCTGTATTTTTTTCTTGTGAGCACGCCACAAAGACGCATAACAAAGCTGCGAAACTTACTATTTTTTTCATTTTACAATGGGTTTTGAAATTTTTATGATGGAAGGCGAACCAGAATTTATGGTTGGCCAACCGTTTTTGTATGTTATTTTATCAATCAGAACGATTCTTCCGCCTTTTGGGTTATCAGAATCAATGGCGTGATATACAATCCATTCCTGACCTTTATCATCGGTTACAACAGAATTATGTCCTGGTGCAATCCACTTTTTGTTTTTACTTAAAATGACACTATTTTCTTTTTTTTCTGCTTCCGCTAAAGTCTCGAAAGGACCTTCTGCAGATTTCGATCTCGCAATCATCACGGCGTAATGCGCTTTTTCTCCGCAGCAATTATCTCCAGAATAATACAGATAATAAAATCCATCATGACAAGTTACCCAACTTCCTTCAACTAAATTTTGGTAATTGGCTGGATCATTATTCGTGATTGGATTAACCAATATTTTCATTGAAGTTCCTGCTTTAAAACTCAAACGATCTTCTGAAAGTTCTTGCACTTTTAAACCTTCAAAACCAGAACCCCAATACAGTAATTTCTTTCCCGTTTTCGGATCATCAAATGCCATCGGATCGATATTGATAAAACCGCTTCCGCAAAGCAAAGGTTCTCCATTATCTACAAAAGGTCCAATTGGCGATTTAGAAACTGCTACGCCCAAACATTTTCCTTCTTTTGAATCTGATTCTCCAGAATAATATAAAAAATACATTTTCAATTTTGAATCATATAAAACATGCGGCGCCCAAAAATCTTTATCTGCCCATTTTGGTTTTGTCGGCAGAGCATCTCCAACAAAAATCCAATCAATAAGGTTCTTAGATTTTATTATTTGAATGTGAATTGTCTTTCCAGAAACTTCTGTATTTGTTCCGTACGCATAAAAAAATCCATCGGCTGCTTTAACAACTGTTGGGTCTGCAAAATCACTTTTGTAAACTGGATTCTGAAAAGTCGTTTCTTTTACATTTTGAGCTTTTGAATCACAAAAATTAAGAAGAAGAACAAGCGAAAAAAGACTGAAATAGTTTTTCATTTTAATATTAATCTATTAATTTAACTAATGAATCATTTAAAACTAAAAATCAAAAAGTTATAAAGTTAGTATAGATAAAACTTATAGAAGAAAAACACCAAAAAAAGGTATTAAATCAGTGCTTTTCTTCTTCTAAAAATTGAATTATAATTTTCCTTTTCGTTTAAAATTAAAACCGAAATATTTTAAAAAACGGACTATTTGTTAACTGAAAACCTGTACAAAGAAACTGTATGGTACTTCTCTCCTTTCTTTAAAGTTATCGGAGCAAATTTTGGCTGATTTGGAGCATCTGGAAAGTGCTGTGTTTCTAAAGCAAATGCAGTTCTAAAATCGTCTTTTGCACCTGATTTAAAAGTGTTTTTACTCTGCATGAAATTTCCGCTATAAAATTGCAATCCAGGCTCTTCGGTGTAAACATCTAAAGTAATACCTGATAGATCTCCTTTTATCGTTGCCGCATGTGTAAAGCCTTCTTTTTTTGCACCACTTAAGACATAATTATGATCATAACCTTTACCAAATTTCAATTGTTCGTCTTTTGTTTCAATTCTTTCTCCAATGGTATGTTTTGAGATAAAATCGAATGGCGTATTTTTAACTGCTTTTAATTCTCCAGTTGGAATTAAACCTTCATCAACTGGAGTAAATTCATTAGCATAAATTTGTAATTCATGGTTTAAAATGCTGCCGCTTCCTTCTCCATTCAAATTAAAAAACGCATGATTCGTTAAGTTAACCAAAGTCGTTTTGTCTGTAGTTGCCTCATATTCCATTTTTATCGAATTATCATCTGTAAGCGTATATGTTACTTTTACAGATAAATTGCCAGGAAAACCTTGTTCACCATCTGGCGAAACATAAGTTAAAACCAATGTTTTTCCATCTGTTTTTTCGGCATTCCAAACAACATCTTGAAAACCTTTTACTCCTCCGTGTAAAGCATTTTTACCATTATTCAACGGAACTTGATATTGCTTTCCTTCTAAAGTGAATTTCCCTTTACCAATTCTGTTTCCAACTCTTCCGATTGTGGCTCCAAAGTAAGGTTCTGTTGATGTTTTAAAACCTTTTGCACTGTTCATTCCAACTACAACATCGGTTTGTTTTCCATTTTTATCGGCAATCCATAGTCCTACTAATCGACCTCCATAATTGGTAAAAGCGGCTTTTATTCCTTTGTTTTCGATCCAATATAAAGCCACTTTTTTGCCATCGATAATCGTGTCAAAATTTTTAGTTTCTAAAACTGTTTTAACTGAATCTGTTTTGATTTCTGTATTTTCTTTTGAAACAGTTTCTTCCTTTTTACCGTCTTTGCAGCTAAACTGAAAAAGTGAAAGCATCACAACGGCAGCAATCTGAATATTTTTCATTTAATAAATTTTAAAATGTTTATATTATTTTGATGGAATAGCTAGTGGCGTGTCTTCACTTACTGGTTCTCCTAAAACTGGAAATCCGTTAGCATCCCAATTAATTTTCTGCATTCTTGGTGATCTTTTATTTCCGCAACCTTCTCCCGGATTAGAATTGGCGTGATATAAAATCCAATCTTCTTTTCCGTCTGGCGATTTAAAAAAGGAATTATGACCTGGTGCGTAAACTTTGTTTTTATCTGATTGTTTAAAGATTGGTTCAGGAGATTTTTTCCATGCTTTTGAATCTAATAAATTATCATCGCCATTAAACGATAATAGCCCTAAAGAATAGAAATCTGTCCAACAACCACTTGCTGAAAACACGATGAAAATTTTACCGTTTCTTTCTAAAAACTGAGGCCCTTCGTTTACATTTACTTGCGGCGGATTTACATCATCGTGCAAGGCTCCGTGTGTTTCCCAATCGTTTGTTGGTGAAGAAAGCAAAACGCGATCGCCATCAATCTCAAGCGGATTCTTCATTTTAGCAATGTAAATATTTTGCTGACCGTTGGTATCGCCTTCCCAACCTGCCCAAATCATGTAAAGCTGTTTTTTGTGTTCAAATACATTTCCGTCAATTGCCCATTTATCTGTTTTGGCAGCAATTTTCCCTTTAAATTCAAAATTTCCTTTAAACGGATCTGATGATTTATTTTCTAAAACATACATTCTATGGTTGTTGTTATCACCATTATCGGCTGCGAAATAACAATACCATTTTCCGTTTATAATATGAAATTCAGGTGCCCAGATTTCTGCTGAATAATTGGTGTTTTTAGGCGGAGTCCAAATGACTTTGCTTTCAGCATTTTTAATATCAGATAAGTCTTTTGTTTTCCATAAAACCAATTTATTTCCCAGCGTATTTGTGTAATAGTAATAGCCTTTGTAGTACGTACTATACGGATCTGCGCCCGATGGCAAAATGGGATTGGTGAATGTTTTTTGCTGTGCAAAACCTATTGTTGTGAGTAGCAAAAGGATGATGTATTTTTTCATTTTTGTTTTTTTTTGTTGGGCTGTTTTTTTTTAAAACGCAAAGACGCAAAGGTTTTTCGCAAATTTCGCAAAGGCTTTTTGGTCTTGTTTGTTAGTTCAAAAGAAGCCGAAGAGCGCAAAGTAAATCGGCTTTTTTGTCATTTCGAGGAACGAGAAATCTCACTAGCAATTCTACAAAGATTAGCTATTTTCTATGCGGATTCTCTTGTGCGATCTCTCCTTCGTCGAGATGACAAACTATGTGTTTAAAAAGAATATGAATTATTTATTCAAAGCATTAATAACTTCTGTGTTAATTTTATTTACCGCTTTGAAATCCATTTTATCTACTTTTCTGTCGTAAGTCATAAAACCGTTTACTTCTCCTTCAACATCTGTTGTTTGCGTGTAAACTGCGGCTGAAAAACCCGTTTTTACTAAGTTTTTAAGAATTTCTGCGTATTTTACATATTCAGCAGTAACTTCTGCTTGATTTTTAAATTTCACATAACCCCAGTTGTCATTTGCTCTCCATAAATGACCTTCTAAAGGAAGACCGATTCCGCCGTATTCACCTAAAACAGTAACTCTTCTGGCATCATATAAATACAATTCTGGCGCTGGATATTTGTGTAAATCTAAAATATCTCCAGTTTGAAAGTGATTTCCTCCACTTGAAGAATTAATTAAACGGCTCGGATCGTGATTTTTAGTCCACTCAGTAATTTCTACTGTTTTAAATTGTCCCCAAGCTTCATTAAAAGGAACCCACACTACTATACTTGGATACGAATACAAATGATCCATAATCTCTTTCCACTCTTTTTTGTAAATTTCTTGAGATTTTGGCGTACGCTGCAATTCTGTTCCTTCAAAATACTTTTTATCTTGCCAAATCGGCTGATCGTCACCACTTGGCATATCTTGCCAAACTAAAATCCCTAATTGATCGCAATGTGTGTACCAACGTTCTGGCTCAACTTTTACGTGTTTACGAATCATATTAAAACCTAATTCTTTAGTTTTAACGATATCATATTTTAAAGCTTCGTCAGTTGGCGCAGTATAAAGTCCTTCTGGCCACCAACCTTGATCTAAAGGTCCGAATTGGAAATAATCTTTGTTATTTAATTGCATTCTCATTACGCCATTTTCATCTCTTTTTGATGAAATTTTACGCATGGCAAAATAACTTTTCACTTCGTCAACCACTTTATTTTTGCTGATTAAGCGAATTTTAGTCTGATATAAAAATGGACTTTCTGGCGACCATAATTTTGGCGCATTCAAAACAATATCAGCGCTTTCGCCTACAACTGCTTTTTCTTTTGCAATTTCATTTCCGTTATCTAAAACTGAAATTTCAACCAAATCTCCTTTTTCCGCTCCGTCTACATCAGTTTTAATGCTAATTGTGTTTTGATCGATGTTTGGAGTTGTTCTTAAATCTGTAATATTTTTAGCATTAACTGGTTCAATCCAAACCGTTTGCCAAATACCTGTTACAGGAGTGTACCAGATTCCTTCAGGATTTTTAACTTGTTTTCCTCTTGGTTGAGGCCCGTCATTTGAAGGATCCCAAACTTTTACGACCAATTTTTGAGTGTTTCCTTTTTTAATGAAAGGCGTAATATCAAATGAAAAAGGTGTATATCCGCCAGTATGCGAACCTACTTTTATATCATTAATAAAAATTTCCGTTTTCCAATCAACCGCTCCAAAATGAAGCAAAATATTTTTCCCGTTCCAGCCCGATTCAATTGAAAAATTGGTTTCGTACCAAAGTTCATTTTTTGAACCTACTTCTTTCATAACTCCAGAAAGACTTGATTCTACAGCAAACGGAACTAAAATCTGTCCATCGTATTTAGAAGGCGCCGCTTTTCCAAATTCCTGAATTTTATAATTCCATAAACCATTTAGATTTTTCCATTGCCCGCGTTCCATAATCGGACGAGGATATTCTGGAAGCGGTTTCTTAGAATCGACTTGTTCTGCCCATTTTGTTTTAATCTTATCTCCTTGCGGTTTCCATTGTGCATTGGCTGCCAATACTGAAAAAAAGGCTAAAAAAAGGATACTTTTTCTTTTCATATTTTATATTTATTAGGCATTTCTTTTGAAAATCAATGCCATGATTTTTTTCTAAATCAAAATTGAATTACCAGGCTCATATCCACATAAGCCTGGTAACTACTTAAACTAAACTAACTTAACTAACCATATTTTTAAGGAGTATTAAGATTTTTGTATTAAGTATTAAGATTTTTTATTGAGTAGTCCTCACTTACTCTTAATATCAGTCTTAATACTTAATACTTAATACTCCTGTCTTAATTCTTCTTTCCAAATTTCTTCACTAAACTGTCGTATTCTTTTTTAGAGATTGTAATCATGCAGCCGTGACGCACTTTTTCTGGAAGACTGTATTTGTCCCAATCGGAGAAAAAAGTGTAGCCTGAGGCTTGAAACCAAGGTCCGTTTAGGTTATCTGCAATTGATAATCCGTAGGAAACTCCTGGATATTGTTCGTAATACAAGTACCATATTTTGTCATCAGGAGAAGGAATCAACATTGGAGCTTCTCTGAAGTTTGGACTGATAGATTGCTGGGGCAAAGAATAAGGTCCTAAAAGGGATTTTGATTTGGCAATTCGGATTGTTTTTCCTGTTGTCCAATATAAAGTTGGATACGTTTCGTCTTTAATCACGGCGTAATAAGAATCTCCAACTTTACGAATGAAAACATCGATTGTTCCCATATCCCAATCGAATAAACGATTTGGCGGACCTTCGAAAGTTTTTAAATCTTTAGACAAAACATAAAGCGTTCTCTGACTTCTCCAATAACGTTCTCCATCTCCTTTAATCCCTTCTAAATGCGGTGTATGCCAAGTCATAATGAACTTTTGAGAATCCTTATCGTAATACAATTTTGGAGCGCCAATTCGCTGTAAAGCGTTTGAATAATCTGGCGTACTTTTTAAATCTGGCGTATAATCCGAATGTTTTTTCCAAGTAATCAAATCATCCGAAACCCAAATATTGATTGCTTTTGCATCGTCTCCAGTATTTCCTGCGATGTAATATTTACCGTCTGGACCTTTGCAGATGTCGGGATGTCCTTTATATTCTTCAAAAACTCGTTTTCCGCCATTTAAATTTTCCCAATGAAGTCCATCTAAACTTACAGAATAGTATAATCTGCCGTAATCGTTGTGCATCATGTGCGCAAAAAGATAGGCTTCGTTTTTAGGTTTTTCGTTTCCTTGAACTTGTCCTGGCGGATCTGGCTGTTGCGCTTTCGCGGAAAATCCAATCAGAATTACCGTTAGAAAAAAGAGCTGTTTTATTGTATTTTTTTTCATGTTGCTAAAAATTAAAATGTTTTTTTTGCCACAGATTAAAAGGATTAAAAAGATTTTAAACACATAGGAACATAGCTTTTCTTTATCTATAAAAGGCGTTTCACTAATTAAAATAAACATAGCTTTGTGTGAAAGCTAGCTTTTTCTATATCTTATATACAAAACAATAAATCTATGCTTCAATGTGTTTATTTTTTTTGCCACAGATTTCACAGATTTAAATGATTAATCTTTTTAATCCTTTTAATCTGTGGCAAAAAATTATCTAATTATCAAATTGACGCATTATCTAATTCTTCTTATTCGCCTCAAAAGTCATCTTTTTGATTAAATCTGTTTCGGCTTTTATGTATGGAGTTCCGTCTGTGTGCAACACATCGTGAAACCATAATTTTGGTTCTGCGGTATAGGTTTTAGTCCAACTGTCCCAAGCATATTTTGTTTGAGTTTTTCCATCTACAAATCCCCAGTTGATCATACCCACATTGTATTTTCTTGCAAGAGGTAAAAATCCTTCAAAAGTGCTTCCGTTTGGTCTTGCCATATATTCTGTACAGATTAATGGTTTTCCGTAACGTTGTAATTGCTTTACAACTCTTTCAAAATCTGCTGGTTTATCATAATTGTGGAAAGTAACGATGTCAGATTGTTCGATTTGCATTTTGTGCATTGGCTTCATTTTAGCTTCGTCGCTCCAATCTCCAACCCAAACTCCAGAAGTTAATGGCTGCGAAGGATTGCTTTCTCTTGCCCAAACAAAAACGTCTTTTAAAAGCGGTAAAATCAAATCTACTTTATTTTTGATTTCTACTTTTTCGTAAGAAGGCCCAGTCATGTTGTCTGGTTCGTTCCAAACATCCCAACCCAAAATACGATTGTCATCTTTGAATTTTGCTACTGTTTCTTTTACATATTTCTCTAAACGAGGATATTGTGTTTTATCTTGAAGCACTTTTTGGCCTGGACTCTGAACCCATCCAGAATTGTGTGTATGCGGTTTTGGAGCACGTTGTTTTCCTAAAGCCGGAAACGGATCCCAACAAGAATCAAACAAAACAAAAAGCGTTTTAATATGATGTTTATCTGCAATTCCTAAGAAAGTATCCATGCGTTTGTAAAGTCCTTCTGGATCTTGCTCATGCAATAAATCGTGCAGATATACACGCATTACATTCATACCAAGACCTTCTGCCCAACCCAATTCCTGATCAATTCTTTTTGGATCAAAAGTATCTTCCTGCCACATCTCTAACTGATTTATAGCTGTGCTAGGAGAATAATTTGCTCCAACTAACCATGGTTGTTTTGCGTACCAATCATTAGCCTGTTCTTTGGTCCAGATTTCTCTTTTTTCAACTAAAGCCGTTTCGGCTTTATTTTCTTCAGGATTACTTTTTTTGTTGTTGCAGCTAAGCAATACTAGTCCTGCCAACATAAATGTCAGACACAATTTTACTTTCTTCATTTCAATTTTGTTATTATGAACAATCGTTCTTATGATAAGGGAATCAGATTAGTACATCTGATTCCCTCAAAAATTTCAGTTTAGTATCCAGAATTTTGCTCTAGATTTGGGTTATTATCTACATCCACTTGTGGAATTGGCATTCTATGATTTTTACCAACTTTAAAGTTTTTGAAATCAGGATCACGAAGCGAAATTTTATCAACAGCAGCTTGAGAATCTAAATCTCCCCAACGTTTTAAATCTTCCCAACGAACACTTTCACCACACAATTCTAAAACTCTTTCTGTTTTTAAACGCTCTAAGAATAAATCATGATTGTTTCCAATTTCAGGATGCGCAACAGCCAATGTGTTCATGTTTACACGAGCTCTTACCATATCTACATATTGATAAGCCTGAGCAGTATTTCCTAATTCGTTTAAAACTTCAGCATAACGCAATAAAATATCTCCGTAACGAACTAATCTGTAGTTAACTTGGCTGTAATAATCTTCATTATCTCTGTAATAATCACGACTTCCTTTTCTGAACCAAGCTTCATCATTATTCCATTCCCAATTTCTGTTGTATGTTTTATCACCGAAGTCGGCTAATAATTGTGGGTAATACAAAGTCCATCTCAAACGAATATCAAGATTGCCATCTTTATTTTTTTCTTGCTTGAAAGCATTAACTAACCAAAAACGTGCTTGACCATCTGACCATCCAATTCCTCTTGGTGCAAAAAATTGACAACGGTTACTAGAAACTGCCGCATTTTGATCTTCTCCAGTTCCTCCTTTTCTTTGATCTCCAAATTGGATTTCAAAAACAGATTCACTGTTGTTTTCATTTACATCTGTAAAATTGTCTCTGTAGTTAGAAACCAAACTATACTTGGCTCCTGCTCCAGTAATTAAATATTCTAAAGCTGTTTTTGCTTCAGCCCATTTACGCTGTTGCATATATGTTTTAGCAAGAAAAGCTTGTGCTGCTCCTTTGTCTGGTCTTCCTAATTGATCTTGTGACCAGCTAGGTGGCAAATCGGCATAAGCTTCGGTCAAATCTTTTTCAACTTGAGCCCAGATTTCGGCTACTTTTACTTGTTTTGGTAAATCTGCTGGTGTAGATGGATCTAAAACCAACGGAATATCTTCCCAGATTACAGCAGCATAATAGTAATTTAACGCTCTGAAAAACTTAGCTTGAGCTATAATTTTCTTTTTATCATCTTCGTTTTGGAATGTGATATTCGGAACATTTGCTAAAACCTGATTACATCTAAAAATGGCTTTGTAAGTATCTCTCCATGTAACTGAATTTCCTTCCCAAAAGTTATAATTGATGTAGTTGAATCTTGTCCAATCTGCTAATTCTGTCCAAGGACTTACACTATAACCTTCATCAGATGTAAGGTCTAAACGGAAATACATCCATCTTGCCCAAAGACCATCTTTGTAAAACATGGCATAAATAGAGTTAACACCTGCTTGTGCATCACTTTCTGTTTTCCAATATTGATCTGTAGTTATATCATTTGGGCTATTCAAGTCTAGTTCGTTTTCACAAGCTGTAAAAACAAGACCAAGAAAAGCTGCTGTTATTATTATTATTTTT